>Ga0209476_10000208_pt1 | contig 40262 bp, 43 predicted proteins | sample KloWWTrecipitate_FD_187179 | JGI IMG/M metagenome (GOLD analysis project Ga0209476, IMG submission 187179) | Active sludge microbial communities from Klosterneuburg, Austria, studying microevolution and ecology of nitrifiers - Klosterneuburg... | ecosystem: Engineered > WWTP > Aerobic digester... | reverse complement strand
TGCCGCTGACTTTCCTCTCCGGCGTGTTCTACTCGATCCATTCGCTGCCGCCGTTCTGGCAGCAGGTTTCGCATTTCAATCCGATCTTCTACATGATCGACGGCTTCCGCTACGGCTTTTTCGGCGTGTCGGACGTGTCGCCGCTGCTGAGTCTGGGCGTCGTCGCAGCTTGTTTTGTCGTTCTGACCGCTTTCACCTTGTGGCTGCTCAGGATAGGCTACAAGCTTCGCGCATAAGGAAACAACACCATGGTTACACCCGCACACATCCAGGACTACATCGCGCAGGGACTTCCCTGCGAGCATCTCGCCGTCGATGGCGACGGCGCCCACTTCGAGGCGCTCATCGTCAGCAGCGTTTTCGAAGGCAAGAGCCGCATTCAGCGCCAGCAGGCGGTGTACCAGGCGCTGGGCGGGCGCATGGAAAGCGGCGAGATCCACGCCCTCTCCATGCGCACCCTGACGCCGGAGGAGTGGCGGCAGCAGAATGGATAAGCTGCTCATCGAAGGCGGCGTGCCGCTCGCCGGAGAAGTGAATATCTCCGGCGCCAAGAACGCTGCTCTGCCGCTGCTGTGTGCCGCGCTGCTGACGGACCAGCCGCTGCATCTGTCGAACGTGCCGCACCTGAACGACGTGTCGACCATGCTGCGCCTGCTGGTGCAGATGGGCGTGGACGTCACGCTGGACGAGAAGAACGGCATCGTCCTCAACGCCGGCGGGCTGAACAAGCCGGAGGCGCCCTACGACATGGTGAAGACCATGCGCGCCGCCATCCTGACGCTGGGGCCGCTGCTGGCGCGCACCGGCCGGGCGCGTGTCTCGCTGCCCGGCGGCTGCGCCATCGGCGCGCGGCCGGTGGACATCCACATCCGCGGCCTGCAGGCGATGGGTGCGGAGATCCACGTCGAGCACGGCTACATCCTGGCAAAGGCGAAGCGCCTGCGGGGGGCGAAGATTTTCTGCGACCTGGTCACTGTCACCGGCACGGAGAACCTGATGATGGCGGCGGCGCTGGCCGACGGCGTCACGGTCATCGAGAACGCCGCGCGCGAGCCGGAAGTGGTGGATCTGGCCATTTGCCTGAACGCCATGGGGGCGAAGGTGAGCGGCGCCGGCGGCGATGTCATCACCATCGAGGGCGTCGAGCGGCTGTCCGGCGCGCATCACCGCATCATGCCCGACCGCATCGAGACCGGCACCTTCCTTGTCGCCGCGGCGGTGACCGGCGGGCGGGTGCGCCTGAACGGTACGAGCTGCGGCATTCTCGACGCGGTGGTCGAGAAGCTGCGCGAGGCCGGTGCGAAAATCGATTGCCGCGAGGACGCCATCGAGATCTCGGCCGAAGCGCCGCTCAACGCGGTCAACCTGCGCACGGCGCCCTATCCGGCCTTTCCCACCGACATGCAGGCCCAGTTCATGGTGCTGAACAGCGTCGCCCGCGGCTCGGCGATGATGACCGAGACGATTTTCGAGAACCGCTTCATGCATGCCCAGGAACTGCGCCGCCTCGGCGCCGACATCGAGATCAGCGGCAATAACGCCGTGGTGAAGGGCGTGTCCCGCTTGGACGGCGCCACCGTCATGGCCACCGACCTGCGCGCCTCGGCCTGCCTGGTCGTCGCCGGCCTGGTGGCGCGCGGCGAAACCCTGATCGACCGCATCTACCACCTCGACCGCGGCTACGAGCACATCGAGGAGAAGCTCTCTCAGCTCGGGGCGAGGATTCGCCGCGTGCATTGACGCAGCGCCGTGTTGCACAGACTGACTTTTCTCCGCGTTACAATCCATCCTTTGCGAACCAGGAATACGCTGTGAGCGGCATCACCATCGCCCTTTCCAAGGGCCGCATCTTCGAGGAAACCCTGCCGCTGCTGGCGGCGGCGGGCATCGTGCCGGCCGACGACCCGGAGACCTCGCGCAAGCTGATCCTCGGCACCAACCGCGCCGACGTGCGGCTGGTCATCGTGCGCGCCTCCGATACGCCGACCTACGTCCAGTACGGCGCGGCCGACCTGGGCATCGCCGGCAAGGACGTGCTGATCGAGCATGGCGGCGCCGGCCTCTACCAGCCGCTCGACCTGAAGATCGCCCGCTGCCGCATGGCCGTGGCGGTGCCGAACGGCTTGGACTATGCCGCCGCCGTGCAGCGCGGCGCACGCCTGCGCGTGGCGACCAAATATATCCAGACGGCGCGCGAGCACTTCGCCGCCAAGGGCGTGCATGTCGACCTCATCAAGCTCTACGGCTCGATGGAACTGGCGCCGCTGGTGGGGCTGGCCGACGCCATCGTCGACCTCGTCTCCAGCGGCAACACCCTGAAGGCCAACAACCTCGTGGCGGTGGAGGACATCATGCCGATCTCCTCGCGCCTGGTCGTCAACCAGGCGGCGCTGAAAATGAAGCGCGAACTGCTGCAGCCGGTCATCGATGCCTTTGCCGGAGCCGTCCGTGATTAAGCGCCTGACCACCCGCGACCCGGATTTCACCCAGCAGCTCGCCGCGCTGCTGGCCTTCGAGAACGCCCAGGACGAGGGCATCGAGCAGGCGGTGGCCGAGATCCTCAAGGCGGTGCGCACCGTCGGCGATGCCGCCGTGCTGGAATACACGCGCCGCTTCGATCACCTCAACGCGAAGGCGATGATCGAGCTGGAACTGCCCAAGCGCGAGCTGGAGGCGGCGCTGTTCAACCTGCCGGCCGAACAGCGCGAGGCGCTGGAGCAGGCGGCCACGCGCATCGCCCTCTATCACCAGAAGCAGCTGGCCGCGTCCTGGGAGTACACCGAGGCCGACGGCACGCGCCTCGGCCAGAAGGTGACCCCGCTCGACCGCGTCGGGCTGTACGTGCCCGGCGGCAAGGCGGCCTATCCCAGCTCGGTGCTGATGAACGCCATCCCGGCCAAGGTGGCCGGCGTCGGCGAACTGATCATGACGGTGCCGACGCCGCGCGGCGAGAAGAACGCCCTGGTGTTGGCCGCCGCCGCGCTGGCCGGCGTCGACCGCGTGTTCACCCTCGGCGGCGCGCAAGCAGTGGGCGCGCTGGCCTATGGCACGCAGACCATCCCGCAGGTGGACAAGATCGTCGGCCCCGGCAATGCCTATGTCGCGGCGGCCAAGCGGCGCGTCTTCGGCGTGGTCGGCATCGACATGGTGGCGGGTCCCTCGGAAGTGCTGATCATCGCCGACGGCTCGACCGATGCGGACTGGGTGGCGATGGACCTCTTCGCCCAGGCCGAGCACGACGAGTTGGCGCAGTCGATCCTGCTCTGTCCCGACCCCCGCTTCATCGACGCGGTGGCGAAAAGCATCGAACGGCTGTTGCCGGAGATGCCGCGCAAGGACGTGATTGCCGCTTCGCTGTCCGGTCGCGGCGCCCTGATCCAGGTGCGCGACCTGGAGGAAGCCTGCACCATTGCCAACCTGGTTTCCCCGGAGCACCTGGAACTGTCGGTGGCCGACCCGAACGCGCTGGTGGACCGCATCCGCCACGCCGGCGCCATCTTCATCGGCCGCTACACCTCGGAATCGCTCGGCGACTACTGCGCCGGGCCCAACCATGTGCTGCCGACCTCGCGCAGCGCGCGCTTCTCCTCGCCGCTCGGCGTCTACGACTTCCAGAAGCGCACCTCGATCATCGAGGTGTCGGCGGAAGGCGCCGACAAGCTCGGCCGCATCGCTTCCACGCTCGCCCACGGCGAGGGCCTGCAGGCCCATGCGCGGGCGGCGGAACTGCGCCTGAAGAGATAGGTTCTAACTACCCGAGGATGTCGCGCAGGGCGTCGGTCAGCGCCTGGCACTGCGCGTCCGTGCCGACCGTGATGCGCAGGAACTGCTCGATGCGCGGCTGGCGGAAGTGGCGGACGATGATGCTCCGCTGCCGCAGGGCGGCGGCGAGTTCGCCGGCATCCCGTTGCGGGTGACGGGCGAAGATGAAGTTGGCGGCGGAGGGCAGCACCTCGAAGCCGAGCGCGGCCAACTCTTTCACCAAAGCCCCGCGGCTTTTGATGACGGCCTGCCGCGTCTGCTCGAAATGCTGCTTGTCTTCCATTGCCGCCACGGCGCCGGCGATGGCGAGGCGGTCGAGGGGATAGGAGTTGAAGCTGTTCTTGACCCGCTCCAGCGCCTCGATGAGGTCTTCGTGGCCGACGGCGAAGCCGACGCGCAGCCCGGCCAGCGAGCGCGACTTGGACAGGGTCTGCACCACCAGCAGGTTGGGGTATGTTGCCACCAGCGGCATCGCCGTCTCTCCGCCGAAATCCACGTAGGCCTCGTCGATCACAACCACCGAATCGGGGTTCGCGGCGAGGATCCGCTCGATGTCGGCCAGCGACAGGGCGCGTCCGGTCGGCGCGTTCGGATTGGGGAAGATGACGCCGCCGTTGGGCCGCGTGTAGTCCGCCGGCCGGATCTCGAAGGTCTCCGTCAGCGGCACGGTCTCGTAGGCGACGTCGTAGAGCCCGCAGTACACCGGGTAAAAGCTATAGGTGATGTCCGGGAAAAGAATGGGCCGCTCGTGTTTCAGCAGGCCGAGGAAGACGTTGGCGAGCACCTCGTCCGAGCCGTTGCCGACGAAGACCTGCTTCGGCGTCACGCCGTAGTAGGCGGCGACGGCTTCCTTGAGGCGGTCGGCATTCGGGTCGGGGTAGAGGCGCAAGGTGTCGCCGGTCTCGGCGCGCAGGGCCTCCAGCACCTTCGGCGAGGGGCCGTAGGGGTTTTCGTTGGTGTTCAGCTTGACCAAGTTCGGCAGTTTCGGCTGCTCGCCGGGAACGTAGGGGGTCAGGCCGCGGACGACGGCACTCCAGTAACGGCTCATGGTCTAGGCGAATCGCGTGCTGCCAGAGGGAAAATCCAATGTTATCATGCAGTCCTGAATCACTCTTGTTGTACAGAACGCCATGCGGCAAGCCGAAATCTCGCGCAAGACCCTGGAGACGGAAATCACCGTTCGCCTCAACCTCGACGGCAGCGGCCAGGCGAAACTGGCCACCGGCGTGCCCTTCCTCGAGCACATGCTCGACCAGGTGGCGCGCCACGGCATGATCGACCTCGATGTTTCCGCCAAGGGCGACTTGCACATCGATGCCCACCACACGGTGGAAGATGTCGGCATCACGCTCGGCCAGGCGCTGGCGAAGGCCATCGGCGACAAGAAGGGCATCCGCCGTTACGGCCATGCCTACGTGCCGCTCGACGAGGCCCTGTCGCGCGTGGTGGTCGACTTCTCCGGCCGCCCCGGGCTGTTCTTCAACGTCGAGTTCAGCCGGGCGATGATCGGCCAGTTCGATGTCGACCTGACCCAGGAATTCTTCCAGGGCCTGGTCAATCACGCTCAGGTCACGCTGCACATCGACAACCTGCGCGGCGAGAATGCCCACCACCAGTGCGAGACGGTGTTCAAGGCCTTCGGCCGCGCCCTGCGCATGGCGGCTGAGGCCGACCCGCGCGCTTCAGGCAGCGTGCCGTCCACCAAGGGAGCGCTCTAGGGCCTTCTTGTCGCCGTATCACCGGCACTGACTTTATGAATACCGTCGCTATCGTCGATTACGGCATGGGCAACCTGCGGTCGGTCGCCAAGGCGATCGAGCATGTCGCGCCGCAGGCGCGCGTGCTGGTCACCTCCGACCCGGCCGCAGTGGCCGCTGCCGACCGCGTGGTGGTGCCCGGCCAGGGCGCCATGCCGGACTGCATGCGCGAGCTGGATGCGCGCGGCCTGCGCCCGGCGGTCGTCGCGGCGACGCAGGACAAGCCCTTCCTCGGCATCTGCATCGGCCTGCAGATGCTGTTCGAATCGAGCGAAGAGGGCGACGTCGCCGGCCTCGGCGTGCTGCCGGGGCGCGTGCGCCGTTTCCCGCACGAACTGATGGTGGCGCCCGGCGGCAGCCGGCTGAAAGTGCCGCACATGGGCTGGAACGAGGTCAATCGCGCCGAGCCGCACGCCCTCTGGGAGGGCATCGCCGACGCCTCGCGCTTCTATTTCGTGCACAGCTATTACGTCGAGGCAGGCGAGCCGTCCCTGGTCGCCGCCTTCAGCGTGTATGGCTTCCCCTTTACCTGCGCCGTGGCGAAGGATAATATTTTCGCCGTGCAATTCCATCCCGAAAAAAGCGCGCAGTCCGGCCTGGCCCTGCTGGGCAATTTCATGCGCTGGAAACCCTGACCCTTTTCATTCTGCATCCCATCCTATGCTGCTGATACCTGCAATCGACCTCAAGGACGGCCATTGCGTGCGCCTGAAACAGGGTGACATGGACGACGTCACGGTGTTCTCCGAAGACCCGGCGGCAATGGCGAAGCACTGGCTGGCCCAAGGGGCCCGCCGCCTGCACCTGGTGGACCTCAACGGCGCCGTCGCCGGCAAGCCGAAGAACGAGGCGGTGATCAAGTCCATCACCGCCGCGGTGGGCGACGACATTCCCGTCCAGTTGGGCGGCGGCATTCGCGACCTCGACACCATCGAGCGCTATCTCGACGACGGCATCACCTACGTCATCATCGGCACGGCGGCGGTGAAGAACCCCGGCTTCCTGCACGATGCCTGCGGCGCCTTCCCCGGCCACATCATCGTCGGGCTGGACGCCAAGGACGGCAAGGTGGCGACCGACGGCTGGTCGAAGATGACCGGCCACGACGTCGTCGATCTGGCGAAGAAGTTCGAGGACTACGGCGTCGAGGCGGTGATCTACACCGACATCGGCCGCGACGGCATGTTGAGCGGCGTGAACATCGAGGCGACGGTGCGCCTGGCCCAGGCGCTGCGCATCCCGGTCATCGCCAGCGGCGGCATTGCCAATCTCAAGGACATCAAGGCTCTCTGCAAGGTCGAGGGAGAGGGCATCATGGGCGCCATCACCGGTCGCGCCATCTACGAAGGCACGCTGGACTTCAAGAAGGCCCAGGCCGAGGCGGACAAGCTCTCGAAGGGAGGCAGGTAGATGCGGCTTCAGCCGCACATGGCCGGCTGAAGCCGACCCTACTCACACCCCATGCTCGCCAAGCGCATCATTCCCTGCCTCGACGTCAAGGCCGGCCGTGTCGTCAAGGGCATCAATTTCGAGGGCCTGCGCGATGCCGGCGACCCGGTCGAGATCGCCCGCCGCTACGACGAGCAGGGCGCCGACGAGATCACCTTCCTCGACATCACCGCCAGCTCGGACGAGCGCGACATCATCCTCCACATCGTCGAGCAGGTGGCCGAGCAGGTCTTCATCCCCCTGACGGTCGGCGGCGGCGTGCGCGTCGTCGACGATGTGCGGCGGTTGCTCAACGCCGGCGCCGACAAGGTCAGCATGAACACCGCAGCCGTGCTGAATCCGCAATTGGTGGCGGGCGCCTCCGGCAAGGTCGGCTCACAGTGCATCGTGGTGGCCATCGACGCCAAGAAATCCGGCGACGGCCGCTGGGAGGTGTTCACCCACGGCGGCCGCAAGGGCACTGGACTGGATGCGGTCGAATGGGCGCGCCGCGTGCAGCAACTGGGCGCCGGCGAGATCCTGCTCACCAGCATGGACCGCGACGGCACCAAGAACGGCTTCGACCTGCCGCTGACGCGTGCCATTTCTGATGCCGTCGACATCCCGGTCATCGCCAGCGGCGGCGTCGGCAACTTGGCGCACCTTGCCGATGGCGTGCTGGAAGGCCATGCCGACGCGGTGCTGGCGGCGAGCATTTTCCATTACGGCGAATACACGGTGCGGGAGGCGAAGGAATACATGCGCTCGCGCGGAATCGAAGTGAGGCTATGAATGAGTGAAGGACTGGATCAGGTCAAGTGGGACAAGGACGGCCTCGCGCCGGCCATCGCGCAGGATGCGGCGACGGGAGAAATCCTCATGGTCGCCTGGATGAACCGCGAATCCCTGGAGCGCACGCTCGCCTGCGGCGAGGCGGTGTACTGGTCGCGCTCGCGCAAGAAGCTCTGGCACAAGGGCGAGGAATCCGGCCACGCGCAGAAGGTCAGCGAAATTCGCACCGATTGCGACAACGACGTGCTGCTGCTGAAGATCGAGCAGTCCGGCGGCATCGCCTGCCACACCGGACGGCGAAGCTGTTTTTTCCAGAAACTGGAGGGCGGCCGCTGGGTCGCCGTCGATCCTGTCATCAAGGACCCCAAGGAAATCTACAAATGATCGATTGCCAAGTCCTGTACCGTCTCGCCGAGACGCTGAATGAACGCCGTGGCGCAGCGCCTGACTCTTCCTACGTGGCCAGCCTGTATGCCAAGGGCACCGACGCCATCTGCAAGAAGATCGCCGAGGAGGCGGCCGAGACCATCATGGCCGCCAAGGACGAGAATCTCCTGCACATCGTGCGCGAGACAGCCGACCTGTGGTTCCACAGCCTGGTGCTGTTGACGCATTTCGGCCTCGGCCCGGATGACGTGCTGGCCGAGCTGCACCGCCGCGAGGGGATTTCGGGAATAGACGAGAAGAAATCCAGAGGAAATTCCTAGAATGAGCGACTGCCTCTTCTGCAGGATCGTGCGCGGAGAAATACCCTCGAAGAAGGTCTACGAGGACGAGCACGTCTTCGCCTTCCACGACATCAATCCGATCGCGCCGGTGCACTTCCTGATCATCCCGAAGGCGCATGTCCCCTCGCTCTACGAATGCGAATCCGGCCACGAGCCGGCGCTGGGCCGCATGCTGGCCCTGGCCGGCCGGCTGGCGCGCGAGCAGGGCGCCACGGACGGCTTCCGCACCATCATCAACACGGGGCGGGTGGGTCGGCAGGAGGTGTATCATGTGCATCTACACATCGTCGGCGGTCCGGACGTCCTGCCGGGCATGCTCAAAAGATAGCAAGAGGAGATAACAATGGGTTCATTCAGCATCTGGCACTGGCTGATCGTTCTGCTGATCATCGTGCTCATCTTCGGCACCAAGAAGCTGCGCAACGTCGGCCAGGACCTGGGCGGCGCCGTCAAGGGCTTCAAGGACGGCATGAAGGAAGGCACGGCCGAGAAATCCGCCGAGGCGCCGCCGCAGCAGGTGACCGGCCAGACCATCGAAGGCGAAGTCAAGGAAAAAACCAAATCGTGACCGCTCTGTAGGAGCCAGCTTGCTGGCGATTACATCGGCATTCATCGCGGGCAAGCCCGCTCCTACGACCCACCCATGTTCGACATCGGTTTTTCCGAGTTGCTGATCATTGCCCTGGTGGCGCTCGTCGTCATCGGGCCGGAGCGGCTGCCGCGCGTGGCGCGCACCGCCGGCCACCTGCTCGGTCGCCTGCAGCGCTACGTCGGCGACGTCAAGTCGGACATCAACCGCGAAATGCAGCTCGACGAGCTGAAGAAGATGCAGCAGCAGGTCGAGGACTCGGCCCGCTCGCTGGAATCCAGCGTGACGCAGGAATTCACCAGTATGGAAAGCACGCTGAACCAGTCGCTGCAAGCCGAATCGGCCGGGCTCGTCCCGGCTCCTGAGGAGGAGGCATCAACGCTCCTCGTCGAGCCGCCGCCGGAAGAAATGCGGGCGGAAGCGCCGGCTGCCGTGCCGCAGATGGAACTCGGCTTCGAAGCCGAGCAGGCCGCAGCGAAGAAGAGTGCCTGAACCGCAGATGCCTGACGCGCAGGACACCTTCATTTCCCACCTGATCGAGCTGCGCACGCGGCTGATCCGCGCCTTCGCCGCCATCCTCATTGTCTTCGTCTGCCTGTTTCCCTGGGCCAAGGAACTGTATGCGCTGATGGCGCAGCCGCTGCTCTCGGCGCTGCCGAAGGGCGGCCAGATGATCGCCACCGACGTCGTCGGCGTCTTCATCGTGCCGATGAAGGTGACCATGCTGGTGGCCTTCCTCATCACCCTGCCCTACGTGCTTTTCCAGATATGGGCCTTCGTCGCCCCCGGCCTGTACACCCACGAGAAGAAGCTGGTGCTGCCGCTGATCGCCGCCAGCGTCGGGCTGTTCTTCGCCGGCATGGCCTTCGCCTATCTCCTGGTGTTTCCCACGGTGTTCCAGTTCATGTCGGCGGTGGCGCCCGAGGGCGTCGCCTGGATGACCGACATCGACAAGTACCTCTCCTTCGTGCTGACCACCTTCATCGCCTTCGGCGTCACCTTCGAGGTGCCGGTGGTGGTGATCGTGCTGGTGAAAGTCGGCGTGGTCAGCATCGCCAAGCTGAAGGAGGCGCGGCCCTACGTCATCGTCGGCGCCTTCGTCATCGGCGCCATCTTCACGCCGCCGGACGTCATTTCCCAGATCATGCTCGCCGTGCCGCTGTGGCTGCTCTACGAACTCGGCATCGTCCTGGCGCGCTTCGTCGAGAAGCCGGTGGGCAAGACCGACTACGTGCCGCCCGGCGAGGCTGAGATGGAGCAGGAGCTGGACAAGTCAGAGGCTGATTCGAAGAAGAGCGGCTGAGGACGGGACGGTTACGGGGATTCCCCGGCGGGTTATTCCCGATTGTTCCGCTGCATCGGCGGCCGCTTGCCGATGTTCACGGAAACTTCCAGTTCCTTCGCTTCGCGCCGCAGCCTGAACGGGGTGGTCGTGCCGGGCGACAGGCCGGCGATGAGTTCGAGCATGCTCTGCGGGTTCTTCACGGGCTTGCCCGCCACGGCCACCAGCACGTCGCCGGGACGGATGCCGGCGCGGTCGGCCGGGCTGCCGCGCATGACGCCGGCGATGATCGCCCCCTCCGTCGCCGGCAGTTTGAAGGACTCCGCCAGTTCCTGCGTGATCTCCTGCGCCTCGACGCCGATCCAGCCGCGTGTTACCGAGCCGGACTGGATGATCTGTTCCATCACCGTCCTGGCGATGGAGACGGGAATGGCGAAGCCGATGCCGAGCGAGCCGCCGCTTTGCGAATAGATCGCCGTGTTGATGCCGACCAGGTTTCCCGAGCTGTCCGTCAGCGCGCCGCCGGAATTGCCGGGGTTGATGGCGGCGTCGGTCTGGATGAAGTTCTCGAAGGCGTTGATGCCCAGCTGGGTGCGGCCGAGGGCGCTGACGATGCCGTGGGTCACCGTCTGGCCGACGCCGAAGGGGTTGCCGATGGCCAGCACGACGTCGCCCACGCGCAGGGATTCGGTCGCAGCGAACGTCACCGCGGGGAGCTTGCCGTCGCTCTTGACCTGCAGGACGGCGAGGTCGGTTTCCGGATCGGTGCCGACGACGCGGCCGCGGAAGCGGCGGCCGTCGTTGGTTGCGACCTCGATTTCGTCCATGTTCTCGACGACATGGTTATTGGTGAGGACGTAGCCGTCGGCGCTGACGATGACGCCGGAGCCGAGGCCCGACTGGCGTTGCGGCCCGCCGAAGCGGTCGCCGAAGAAGTAGCGGAAGACCGGGTCGTCGGCGAAGGGATGGCGCGGCGTCTTCACCTCCTTGCTGGTATAGATGTGCACCACCGAAGGCAGCGTTTTCTTTGCCGCGTCGGCATAGGACACCACCTTGCGCGTATCGGGCGTTGCCGGAGCAGTGGGCGCGACCGCTTCCTGAAAGGCCACCACGGCCGGCATCGGCTGGCCGCCGAGCCAGTCCGGCTTGAGCGTCGTCACGACGAACAGCACAGCGACGCTGACGGTGACGGCCTGGGCGAAAATGAGCCACAATCGATGCATATCTTGGTTGAGAGGCAGAAGAATGGATAGGAATGAGTTGGCAGCGTATCTCGACGGACTGCTCAACGCCGGGCGTTTTCGCGATTATTGCCCAAACGGCCTGCAAGTGGAAGGCCGGGCCGAGGTGCGCCGCATCGTCTGCGGCGTGACGGCCAGCCAGGCCCTGCTGGAGGCGGCGCTGGCCGCCGATGCGGATGCGCTGCTGGTGCATCACGGTTATTTCTGGCGCGGCGAGGACGGCCGCATCGCCGGTATCCGCCGCGCCCGCCTGAAAACCCTGTTGGAGAACGACCTCAGCCTGTTCGCCTACCACTTGCCGCTGGATGCCCATGCCGAACTGGGCAACAACGCGCAACTCGCCGTGCGGATGGGCTGGACGGTCGAAGGGCGCTTCGCCGAGCAGGACGTCGGCTTTCTCGGCAGCACAGGAGGCACGGCGCAGGAACTCGCCGAGAAACTGGCGTTCAAGCTGGGCCGCCTGCCGCTGCTGGTGGGCGATGCGGCGAGGCCGGTCAAGCGCATCGCCTGGTGCAGCGGCGGCGCGCAAGACTATTTCGAGCAGGCCATCGCCGCCGGCGCGGATGCCTATGTCAGCGGCGAGATTTCAGAGCAAACCGTGCACCTCGCGCAGGAGTCCGGCGTGCCCTACCTCGCCGCCGGCCATCACGCCACCGAGCGCTACGGCGTGCAGGCGCTTGGTGCGCATCTGGCCGAGCGCTTCGGCATAGAGTGCCGCTACGTCGAGATCGACAACCCGGTCTGAAGCTTTGTGCGGATGCGAGTGAGCAGGTCGACCAGGGTGGCCGTTTCGGCCGGGGTCATGGCGGTAGCGATGCGCGCTTCATGCTGCTTGATGCGGCGCTTGAGCTGCTTGAGCAGCTTCTCGCCTTCCGCGGTGAGCACCAGCGCGTTGGAGCGCCGGTCGGTAGGCGAGGCGCGCCGCTCGACCAGGCCGCGCGTTTCGAGGTGATCGATCACGGCGACCATGGTGGAGCGGTCGAGCTGGGTGGCGGAGGCGAGCAGGCTTTGCGTCATGCCCGGGTTGGCCGAGATCAGGACGAGGACGCCGAAGCGCCCCGGCGAAATATCGAATTCCTTGAGGTCGGCGGCGAAATCGTCGAAGACGGCCAGCTGCGCCAGGCGCAGTTGGTAGCCGATCAGGCCGGGCAGCAGGTCGAGCTTGAGTTCGACTTTCGGCTTGCCCTTGCTTGCGGTTTTTTTCTTCGCGCTCATCGTTTCGGGCAGTTGGAGATTTCGGGCAGTTGGAGATTGGGTGCGGACTGTATTCTAGCGGTTGTCGGACTGAATTGGAGCATGCCATGAATTCCATCATCCCCCTGTGGCCATTGCCTGCGGTGCCGGTGGCCGGCAGCGAAGCGCAGTTTCCCGTGCGGCGCATCTTCTGCGTCGGCCGCAACTATGCCGAGCATGCGCGCGAGATGGGCGGCAATCCGGAGCGCGAGCCGCCGTTCTTCTTCATGAAGCCGGCCGATGCCATCCTCACCGGCGGCCGCATGGACTATCCGTCGAAGACCTCCGACCTGCAGCACGAGATCGAACTGGTGGTGGCGCTGGCGCGCGGCGGACGCGACATCCCTGCCAGCGCGGCGCTCGACTGCGTGTTCGGCTACGCCGTCGGCCTCGACATGACGCGGCGCGACCTCCAGGGCGAACTGAAGGCGAAGGGACGCTCGTGGGAGATGGGCAAGGCCTTCGACCAGTCGGCGCCGATTTCCCCGATCGTTCCGGCAAGCAGCATCGGCCATCCGCAGCGCGGCGCGATCACACTCACAGTGAATAGTCAGTCCCGTCAGCGCGGCGATCTGGCCGACATGATCTGGCCGGTGGCCGACATCATCGCCAACCTGTCCGCCTACGTGACCCTGCAGCCGGGCGATCTCATCTACACCGGCACGCCGGCGGGCGTGGGGAAGGTGGGGCGGGGGGATCGGCTGGAAGGCGGCGTCGAGGGCGTAGGAACCCTGTCCGTCACGATCGTCTAGTCGGGGCGAGCGGCTCGCGCAGCACTTTCACCAGGTGCCGGGCGATGTCTGCCGGCGTGCGCTTGCCCGGCCGGTACCAGGTGCGCGTCCAGTTGATTGCGCCGAGCAGTTGCAGGCGCAGCAGGCTGCGGTCGATGCCCGGCGGCAAGGGCAGGGCGGCGATCAGCCGGCGGTAGACGGCCTCGAAGCGGTCGCGCTCGCTGCGCAACTGCTTCTGCATCTCCGGCGAATTGAAAAGGAACAGGCTGGCGCCGGTCCACACCGTCAGGTCGTTGCCGGAAATCAGGTGGCGGATGTGCTCCGTGCAGGCGGCCTCCAGCCGTTCCCAGGGGTCGCGGCTGGCGGCGAGGGCCGCCTCCAGCGCCTGCGCGGCCTGGCGCATGCCGGCGGAGTGGGCGGCGATGAACAGTTCGTCCTTGGACGGAAAGTGGTAGTACACCGAGCCGGGCTGGATGCCGGCGGCCTGGGCGATGTCGCGGATGGAGGTGCGGGCGAAACCCTTGCGGTTGAATTCGCGCACGGCCACGGCCAGCAGGTGCTCGCGCGCCATCAGGGGCGCCTCTCCCTCAACGAAGCCGCCGCGGCGCGCGCCGATGCGGACGAGCGACGCCTTCTGCAAGGCGGTGAGGCGCGCCGCCCCCAGTTTCCTCAACGCTGCGGCGCGTTTGGCGGCGGTCTCCAGGCCGTGGCGCTGCCAGATCCAGCGCACGCCGGCGGCGGACACCTTCAATCCTTTTCCCACCATGGCTTCCGCCACGCGCGCCTGCCCCCACTCCGGCTGCTCGTGGGCATGGCGCAGCACGGCGCGCTCGACTTCCTGGCGGCGATTGGGGGCGGGCGATGGCTTCGGCATGAGGGCACTGTAGCGCAAACTAACTAACCAAACAACCGTTTGACAAAGTCAGTAAACGCGGCGTATCGTGACATCACGTTGCGGCGTTCGCCGCGACCGCACTTCATACCAATAACGAGGAGAAGACAAATGCAGATCCGCAAGCTCGCTCTATTGCTGTCCACACTGTGCGTCGCCGGCGCCGCGCTGGCCGACATCACCATTGGCGTCAGCGTCTCCGCCACCGGTCCGGCTGCTTCGCTGGGTATCCCCGAGAAGAACACCGTCGCCCTCCTGCCGCAGACCATCGCCGGCGAGAAGGTGAAGTGGGTGGTGCTCGACGATGCCACCGACACGACTACGGCGGTGAAGAACGCGCGCAAGTTCGTCTCCGAGGACAAGGCCGACGTGCTCATCGCCGCCACCGCCACGCCGACCTCGGTGGCGATCCTGGAGGTGGCCTTCGAGACGAAGACGCCGCAGATCGCCATGGCACCGGTGCCGCCGGCCGGCGAAAAGTCGGCCTGGATTTTCTCGACACCGCAGAGCTTCGGCCTGATGGCCACCGCCATCGTCGAGCACATGGCGGCCAACGGCGTGAAAACCGTCGGCTTCATCGGCTATGCCGATCCCTACGGCGAACTGTGGCTGAAGGCCATGCAGGGCGCGGCCGAGCCCAAGGGCATCAAGCTCGTCGCCGTCGAGCGCTACCAGCGCAACGACACCAGCGTGGCGGGCCAGGCGCTCAAGCTGCTCTCGGCCAATCCGGACGCGGTGCTCATCGCCGGTTCCGGCACGCCGGCCGTGCTGCCGCAGTCGACCCTGGTCGAGCGCGGCTACAAGGGCAAGTTCTACCAGACGCACGGCATCGCCAACCGCGATTTCCTGCGCGTCGGCGGCAAGAACGTCGAGGGTACCGTCTTCCCGGTCGGCCCGATGCTGCTGGCCGAGCAGTTGCCGGATTCGCATCCGTCGAAGAAGCCGGCGCTCGACTACGTCAAGCTCTACGAGGGCGCCCACGGCCCGAACAGCCGCAGCACCTTCGGCGCCCACGCCTACGACGCCTTCCTGCTGCTCACCCGCGCCGTGCCGGAAGCCATGAAGAAGGCCAAGCCCGGCACGCCTGAGTTCCGCATTGCGCTGCGCGACGCGCTGGAGAACGTCAAGGAGCTGCCCGCCGCCCACGGCGTGTTCAGCATGTCGCCGACCAACCACAACGGCTTCGATGCCCGTGCCGCGATCATGGCGACGGTGGCCAACGGCGACTGGAAACTGCTGAAGTGAGCAAGGCGCCGTTTGCCAGCCTGCATTTCGCGCCGGCGACGGTGGACGTCGAGCGGCGCGCCGACGGCGCCCAGGTGCTGCGCTCGCCGCAGCTCCTGCAGCCCTACGCGCGCTGCATCGGCGAGCATCTGGAGCGCTGGGCGCGCGAGGCTCCGGAGCGCTGCTTCCTCGCCGAGCGCGTCGGCGCCGTCTGGCGCAGACTGACTTTTGGCGAAGCCCTGACCCAGGCCCGCTCGATCGGTGCCGCGCTGCTGGCGCGCGGGCTGTCGGCGGAGCGGCCGGCGATGGTGCTGTCCGACAATTCCATCGATCACGCCCTGCTGATGCTCGGCGCCATGCATGTCGGCGTGCCGGTGGCGCCGGTCTCGCCGGCGTATTCGCTGATGTCGAAGGACTGCGCCAAGGTGAAGGGCATCGTCGCACTGCTCAAGCCGGGCCTGGTGTATGCCGCCGACGGCGCGAAGTTCGCCGGCGTGCTGGGCAGCGTCGATTTCGGCGGGGCGGAGATTGTGCTCGGCACCAATGCGCCGGCGGGGATGAAATGGACGCCCTTCAGCGAGCTGCTGCAACAGCAGGCGGGCGCCGAGGTGGATCGCGCCTTCGCTGCCGTCGGCCCCGACACGATCGCGAAGTTCCTGTTCACCTCGGGTTCCACGGGCGAGCCGAAGGGCGTCATCAATACCCAGCGCATGCTCTGTTCGAACCAGCAGGCCGTCACCCAGCTCTGGCCTTTCCTGGATGAGAAACCGCCGGTGATCCTGGACTGGCTGCCGTGGAACCACACCTTCGGCGCCAACCACAACTTCAACATCGTGCTCGCCAACGGCGGCACGCTCTACATCGACGACGGCAAGCCGGTGCCCGGCCTCATCGAAAAGACGGTGGCCAACCTGCGCGAGGTGTCGCCGACGATCTATTTCAACGTGCCGCGCGGCTATGACGCGCTGATCCCCTTCCTGGAAAAGGACGATGTCCTGCGCAAGAGCTTCTTCCGCGACCTGCAGTTGATTTTCTATGCCGCCGCCGCCCTGCCGCAGAACCTGTGGGAGAAGCTGGAGGACCTCTCGATCCGGGAGCGCGGCAAGCGCACGGTGATGGTCTCGTCCTGGGGCGCGACCGAAACCGCGCCGATGGTGACCTCGGTGCATTTCGAGATCGACCGCGCCGGCGTCATCGGCCTGCCGGCGCCCGGCACGGAAGTGAAGCTGGTGCCGAACGAAAACAAGCTGGAGCTGCGCGTGCGCGGCCCCAACGTCACGCCCGGCTACTGGAAGCGGCCGGACCTGACGCAGGCGGCCTTCGACGAGGAGGGCTTCTACCGCATCGGCGATGCCGGCCGCTTCGCCGACCCGAACGATCCGGCACGGGGCATCGAGTTCGACGGCCGCATCGCCGAGGACTTCAAGCTGATGAGCGGGGTGTGGGTGCATGTCGGCGCACTGCGCGTGAAGGCGCTCGCCGCGCTGGCGCCGCTGGCGCAGGACATCGTCGTCGCCGGGCACGACCGAGAGGAAGCCGGCTTCCTCGTCTTCGCCAACCCGGCCGGCTGCCGCGGCCTTTGCCCGGACCTGCCGGCGGACGCGCCGCTCGAGCAGGTGCTGGCGGATGCGCGCGTGACCGGCCGCCTGAAGGAAGGCATGGCGATGGTGAAGCAGGAGGGCGGTGGCAGTTCCACCTACGCCACGCGCGCGCTGCTGATGGCGGAGCCGCCGTCCATCGACGCCAACGAGATCACCGACAAGGGCTACATCAACCAGCGCGCGGTGCTGGCGCGCCGCGCCGCGCTGGTGGAGCGTTTGTATTCGGAGCCATCTGCTGGCGGGGTGATCGGGATCAATTAGCGTTTGGCTACGTGAATCAAACGCGGACAAAGCGGTTCAGTTAGGAGGACATTCATGAAACGGAGAGAATTCCTGGTCGGCGCGGCCATCTCGGCTACTGCCGCATGGGCTGCGCCGCTGAGGGCCGTTCTGGCCCAGGATGCCGTGAAGCGGAAAACCCGCCTCATCCTGCTGGGCACCAAGGGCGGCCCGCGGGTCGGTGGCGAGGGGCGGAAGAATCCCTCGACGCTGCTGCTGATCAACGGCGTGCCCTATGTCGTTGACTGCGGTTACGGCACTTCCCAGCACTTGGTCAGGGCTGGCGTCCCGCTGAACTCCGTGCGCAACTTCTTCATCACGCACCATCATTCCGACCACAACCTGGAATACGGTAGCGTGATCTACAACGGCTGGGCCACAGGACTGCGCACGCGGGTCGACGCCTGGGGCCCGCCCGGCCTGGAGAAGATGACGAGGGCCTTCTTCGATTACATGCAGTTCGACATCGATACGCGCATGGACGACGAAGGCCGGCCCGATTTGCGCAAGCTCGTCTTCGCGCACGACTTCGACAAGCCGGGGGTGGTGATGCAGAACGAGGACGTGAAGGTGACTGCGGCGAGGGTGCGCCATCCCCCGATCGAGCACGCCTATGCCTTCCGCTTCGACACCGCGGATCGCTCGATCGTGATTTCCGGCGACACCAACTACTCGCCGGAACTGATCGAGCTGGCCAGGGACGCCGACGTGCTGGTGCATGAAATCCTGTACATGCCCGGCCTGGAGAAGCTGCTGTCCAGAGTCCCCAATGCGGCGAAGCTGAAAGAGCACATCGTGGCCAGCCATACCGTGCCGGAGGATGTCGGTCGAGTCGCCGCGGCGGCCGGCGTCAAGACGGTCGTGCTGACCCATTTCGTGCCGGGCGACGATCCATCGATCACCGACGAGCAATGGGCCGAGGGCGTGCGCAAGCATTTCGGCGGCAGGATCGTCGTCGGCAAGGACCTTATGGAAATTTGAAGTTTGCGACGACATGCAGAACTGCCCGATAGCGCGGTGATCGAGCTGTAAAAGTCAGTCCCCACAGTACGGCGAAGCGCTTCCGCTGACCGGAAGGAGGGGGCTGTTTGACCGTTTTTATTTGCAGGAGCCAAGGAAATGAGCGAAGTAGTACAAGTTTCGATGCAGGGAGAGATCGCCGTCGTCACGGTCGACAGCCCTCCGGTGAACACCCTCTCGCGTGAAGTGCGCGCAGGACTCAAGGAATGCTTTGAATCGCTGCGCGGCCGGGCCGACGTCAAGGCCGTCGTGCTGGCCTGCGCCGGCAAGACCTTCCTCTCCGGCGGCGACATGCGCGAGTTCGAGACCGGCGTGCAGGAACCCGGCTACCACGAGGTGCTGCGCCTGATCGAGGACAGCGCCGTGCCGGTGGTGGCGGCGCTCTACGGCACGGTGATGGGCGGCGGCCTGGAGACGGCCATTGCCTGCCATTACCGCATCGCCCAGGAAGGGACGAAACTCGGCCTGCCGGAAATCACCCTGGGCATCATCCCTGGTGCCGGCGGCACGCAGCGCATGCCGCGCCTGGTCGGCCTGGAGCCGGCCCTCGACATGATGCTCTCCGGCAAGCCGCTCAGCGTGGCCGACGCGCAGAAAGTCAGTCTGGTGGATACGGCGGTGGCCGGCGACGTCACCGTCGCGGCGGTGGCCTATGCGCGCGAACTGGTCGCCGCCGGCAAGGGCCCGCGCCGCACGCGCGAACGCAGCGTCGAAGGCGGAGAGAAAGCCGCCGAGACCATCGCCGCCCGCCGCGCCCAGCTTGGCAAGACGTTCAAGAACCGCAATTCCCCGAATGTCCTCCTCGACGCCGTGCAGGCCGCGGTCGACAAGCCCTTCGACGAAGGCATCGCCCACGAGCGCAGCCTGTCCAGCCAAGTCGAGCGCGCCGTCGAGGGACGTGCCTTCCGTCACCTCTTCTTCTCCGAGCGCGAGCTGCGCAAGATCCCGGGGCTGCCGGCGGACGTCAAGTCGCGTCCGGTCAGAAAGGTCGGCATCGTCGGCGCTGGCACCATGGGCGGCGGCATCAGCATGTGCTTCGCCAACGCCGGCATTCCGGTGACGATCGTGGACACCGCGCAGGCCAACCTCGACCGCGGCCTGGCCACCATCCGCAAGAACTACGATCGCTCCGTCTCGCGCGGCAGCCTGAAACCGGAGCAGCTGGAGCAGCGCATGGCGCTGATCGTGCCGACGCTCGACTATGCCGCGCTGGCCGATGCCGACCTGATCGTCGAGGCGGTGTTCGAGAACATGGCGCTGAAGAAAGAAATCTTCGCGAAACTCGATGCCGTGGCGAAACCCGGGGCGATTCTGGGCACCAACACATCCACTCTGGACATCGACGAGATCGCTGCCGTGACGCAGCGCGCGCAGGATGTCATCGGCCTGCACTTCTTCAGCCCGGCCAACGTCATGCAGCTGCTGGAGATCGTCCAGTGCGCGAAGACCGCGCCGGACGTGGTGATGACGGCGCTCGACATCGCCAAGACGATCAAGAAGGTCGGCGTCGTCGCCAAGGTCTGCTACGGCTTCATCGGCAACCGCATGATGGATCCCTACGGCCGCGAGGCCGAGCGCTGCGTCATGGAAGGGGCTGCGCCGGCGGAAGTCGATGGTGCGCTGGAGGACTTCGGCATGGCCATGGGCATCCTCGCCGTGTACGACATGGCCGGCATCGACATCGGCCACCTCACGCGCGTCGCGCGTGCCCACCTGCTGCCGAAGGACCCGACCTTTTACCGTCCGACGGCGCTGCTCACCGAGCGCGGCTGGCTCGGACAGAAGAGCGGGCGCGGCTACTACCGCTACGACGGCGCCGACCGCAAGCGCACGCCCGACCCCGAGCCCATCGCGATGTTCGCCGAGGAAGCGAAGCGCCTCGGCGTGCCGCAGCGCAAGCCCTCGAAGCAGGAGATCCAGGAGCGCTGCCTCTACGCCATGATCAACGAAGGGGCGCTGCTGCTGGAGGAGGGCATCGCCGTCCGCGCCTCCGACATCGACATCGTCTACGCCTCCGGCTACGGCTTTCCGCGCTACCGCGGCGGCCCGATGTTCTACGCCGACACGGTCGGGCTGAAGGCGATCTACGACAAGATCATGGAATTCCAGAAAACCCTCGATCCGCAGTACTGGCAGCCGGCGCCGCTGCTGGAAAAGCTGGCCAAGGCCGGCTCCAGCTTCGCGCAATGGCAGGCCGAAAGAAAGGTGTAGGCCTCATGGCAAACGCATTCATTCCCTATGGCAGTTACTGGTCCACGCCCTTCGCCAAGTGGCAGGGCGCGCTGGCCAACTTGAACAGCATCCGGCTGGCCGCCGCGGTCGGCAGCAAGTTCCTCGAAGACCGGCGCATCCCGAAGGAGCGCATCGACCTCGGCATCCTCGGTATCACCAATCCACAGCCGGGCAGCTTCTACGGCCTGCCCTGGCTCACCGGCATGCTTGGCTTGGAGAGCGTTCCCGGCCCGACGGTGCAGCAGGCCTGCGCCACCAGCGCGCGGGCGCTGCAGATGGCGGCGGCGGAAGTCGCCCAAGGCAGCGCCGGCTGCGCCCTGATCGTCTGCGCCGACCGCATGTCCAACGGTCCGATCGTCTACTATCCGGACGCGACGGCGCCGGGCGGCCGCGGCATCACCGAGAGCTGGACGCTCGACAACTTCGGCCACGATCCCTACGCCAGGAACGCCATGATCGACACGGCGGAGAACGCCTCGGCGCGCCTCGGCATCGGCGCCGCCGAGCTGAACGAAGTCACGCTGGCCCGCTTTGCCCAGTACCAGGCCGCGCTTGCCGACGACCGCGCCTTCCAGCGCCGCTACATGATCGAGGCGCCGCTCTCCGACTCCGGCTTCCGCAAGCAGACCGGCACGCTCGCCGTCGACGAAGGCATCTTTCCGACCACCGCCGAAGGGCTGGTGAAACTCAAGCCGGTCAAGCCGAACGGCACCCACACCTTCGGCACGCAGACCCACCCGGCCGATGGCAATGCCGGCATGATCGTCACCACGCGCGAGATGGCGCGCGAACTCTCCGCCAACCCGGCCATCGAGGTCGAGCTGCTCGGCTTCGGCCAGGCGCGCGTCGAGAAGGGCTACATGCCGCTGGCGCCTGTGCCCGCCGCGCAGACGGCGCTGAAGCAGGCCGGCCTGTCCATCAAGGACGTTGATGCGGTGAAGTCGCACAACCCCTTCGCCGCCAACGACATCGCCTTCGCCCGCGCGACCGGCTTCCCGCTGGAAAAGATGAACAACTACGGCTGCTCGCTCATCTGGGGCCATCCGCAGGGCCCGACCGGCCTGCGCTCGGTCATCGAGCTGATCGAGGAACTGTCCCTGCGCGGCGGCGGCCTCGGCCTGTTCACCGGTTGTGCGGCGGGGGACTCGGGCATGGCGCTGGTGCTGCGCGTGTCGCAGGCGGGCAGGCGGTAGCGCAGTGCAGTGAAGGTGCAACACGGTTCATAGAAGGCTCACTATTCAACCGAAGCATCGAGAAGGAGGTGACAATGAACAAATCGGCATGGTGTTTTCTGGCCTTGTGCGCGGCCGGTATGGTGCGGGCCGAAACGGGCGTGATGGACGGCAAGATCGTCATCGGCCAATCCATCGGGCTCAGCGGACCGGTGGCAGGCGTTGCACAGGACATCACTTCCGGCCTCGCCGCCTACGTCCATCATGCCAACAAGCGGGGCGGCATCCATGGCCGGACCCTCGTACTGAAAACGCTCGATGACGGCTTTGCTCCGCCGCGCAGCGGGGAGAACGCCAAGGCGCTGATCGACGAGTCGTTCCTGCTGGCGGCGACACTCGGCACGCCGCACAGTGCCGAACTGCTCAAGGTGAGTGGCGCCGCAGGCGTTCCCGTGCTCTGCCCCTTCACGGGCGCGGAGCGGCTGCGTGCGAAGCATGATCCGCTGCTGTTCCACATTCGCGCCGGCTACAGGGACGAGATCGCCAAAATCATCGAGCAGCTGACCACGCTGGGCGTCAAGCGCATTGCACTCTTCTACCAGAACGATCCGTTCGGCGAGGAAGGCCTCATTCACCTCGAGTCCATCCTCGAGAAGAAGAGCCTGAAGATGGCTGCGCGTGCATCCTACGAACGCGGCAGCCTGGATGTCTCTGCCGCCGTGAAAATCCTGTCGGAGACCGACCCGCAGGCGATAGTCATGTTCGCGGTGTCGCGTGTTGCTGGCGAGCTGGTGAAACGCATGCAGGAGGCCGGCCGCTATCCCCAGTTCCTGACGATTTCGCTCAACAGCAACGATGATTTCATCAAGGCGCTGGGTGAGAACAAGCGCGGCGTCGGCAGCTCGCAGGTTGCCCCCTATCCCTGGAATACGGCCATGCCGCTGGTCAAGGAGTACCAGCAAGCCATGCGCGAAACCGGCAAGACGACCTTTTCCTATAGCAGCATCGAGGGCTATTTGTGCGGCAAGGTGATCGGGGAAGGGTTGCGCCGCGCAACACGCCAACCGACCCGTAGCCGCTTCGTGGATGCGCTCGCCTCCATGAACCGCTTCGATGCCGGCGGTTACGAGATCAGCTTCTCCGAGACGAATCATATCGGTTCGCGCCATGTCGACCTGACGGTGATCGACGCCAACGGCAAGTTTTTGCGCTGAGCACGGCGAAGGCAGAGGCGGCGGCGGGCCCACTACACCTCCTGGAAATATTTAGAATATGAAAATGGAGCCATCAACAAACATTTGCCGGTCCGTCTTCGTACCGCTTGGGGCGGATGGCGGATAGGTGCATGAAACCGGTCAGAACCGAGTTCGTGGTGGACTTCGCCGACTGCGATCCTGCGCGCATCGTTTTCTATCCGCGCTATTTCGACTGGTTCGACCGCGCCACCGAAAACCTGTTTCGCGAGCGCGGAATGGCCTGGCCGCAGTTGTTCGCGCAGTACCGGCTGGCGGGCTTTCCCATCGTCGACGCCAACGCAAAGTTCCTCGGGCCTTCGCGCTTCGGAGAGCGCATTGCCATCGAAAGCTGGATCGACGAGTGGCGCAACAAGCTGTTCCTGGTGCGGCACCGCGTGCACAATGCCGGAAAGGTTGTCGTCGAGGGACACGAGCTGCGCGTCTGGGCCTTGCGCGACCCGGCCGACCCGGAGAGCATGAAGGCGGCGCCGGTGCCCGAGGAAATCAAGGCGCGCTTTGAGGCGCCGCTCTAGGAAGACAGAGGAGACGGACATGGAAGACGTTTGGAAGACCAGCCTGCCGCGGCTCAACGATGCGGCCCCCGATTTTTCCGTACGCACCACCCAGGGGCCGCGCGCGCTGGCCGATTACCGCGGCCAGTGGCTGATCCTGTTCTCGCACCCGGCCGATTTTACGCCGGTGTGCACCTCGGAGATCGTCGCCTTCTCGCGCGCCCATCCCCGCTTCCGGGCGCTCGGCTGCGAGTTGCTGGGGCTGTCGGTCGACAGCACTTTCTCGCACCTGGCCTGGCTGCGCAGCATCCGCGACAACTTCGGCGTCGAGGTGCCTTTCCCCATCATCGAGGACCAGTCGATGCGCGTGGCCCACGACTACGGCATGATCCAGCATGGCGCCAGCGACACCTCGGCGGTGCGCGCGGCCTTCTTCATCGATCCGGAGTCCAAGGTGCGGGCGATGGTGTACTACCCGATGAGCAACGGCCGCTCGGTCGAGGAGTTCCTGCGCATGCTGGCGGCGATGCAGGCGAGCGACCGGCACGGCGTCGCCACGCCCGAGGGCTGGCAGCCCGGCGACAAGGCGGTGCTGCCGCCGCCGTCCACGCTGGCCGAGGCCGACGCCCGCGCGAAACGTAGTCCTGATTGCGTCGACTGGTATTTTTTCAGAACCGAACTTCCCCGCAAGCCTGCGCCGCGGGCGAAGGCGCCGAAGAAGCGCCCGTCCGGAAAATAGGCCCGTCCGGTACGCCGTACCGGGCGGACTGACTTTAGAGCGCCTAACAGAATGAAACACACGTGCGTTGGGCTTTGGCGGCGATGGATGCTAGGCGCGGCGCTTGCCCGCAGTCATTCTGCGGGCAAGCGCCGCAACGCCGCAGACGCGCCGCCAAAGCCCAACCCGAAGGGGCGTCGGCATTCGGCCGCGGCACGGCGTTGCGCCTCCTTGCTTGGGAATCACCCAAGCGGCGTCGGTGCGCCTTGTTCCGCAGCCGAATGCCTTAGCCGCACGTGCGTTTCATTCTGTTAGGCGCTCTAGTGCGGGCCGCTCAGGCGGAGACGAAGTCGCGCTTGAGATTCAGTGTTTCCATGAATGAGTCGACGCGGTTCTGCGCGCGCACCATGTCGAACTCGCGCTCGTCGCCCATGTTGCCTTCGTAGGTCATCACCGGAATGCCGGCGGCGGCCAGGCCGAGGCGGTTTTCCATGATGCCCATCGAGAGGCCTTCGCAGCCGCGGTTCATGTGGATCATCACGCCATCGACGCCCCAGTGCTTGACGATGTATTTCATCATCTCGGTTTTCAGCGAGGGGTCGAAGAAGTGCTGCCAGAGCGGCTTCGACAGGTTCCAGTCGGCGTAGAGGCGCAGCGCCGTGTCGCGGTCATTGATTTCGATGCCCTTCTTCCACGGCAGGGTGCGCGGCATCCAGCTGCCGTCCTCGCGGGTTTCCCAGGTGCCCTCCAGGCCGAAGGTGTACAGCGAACCGATGGAGACGGCGCCGAACTCCTCCAGATAGCGGAAGATCTTCAGGAAGGCCCAGGGCGGCTGCGTGTCGGACATGACGCGGCAGCGCTCGTTGGGCACGGCGGCGATGCCGCGGGCGACGCGGTCCTTCACCTCGTCGAGCAGCTCCTGATAGAAATCGGCGCACCACTGCGAAGACTTGTGCAGCACCGCCAGCACGTAGAGTGAGTACATGGTCTTCTCGTCGAGCGGGGCGGGGCGGGTCTGGTTGAGCAGGCAGACCTCGGCCCAGAGCGAGGTGGCGCGCATCTCGTTCTTCACGGCGCGGATCAGCAGCTCGTCGTCGCACTTGCGGCCGGTCACTTTTTCGACGAACTCGATCGATTCGTGCAACTGGTTGGTGACATAGTCCAGGCGGCTCTCATCGAGATCCTTGTAGGCGCCGACACTGACATCGACGTAAAAATCCGGTACGCCCTCGAACTTCGACGCATGCTGGTACCACTTGGCGTGGGAGCAGCAGATCTGCGTTTGGAAGTTGAAGTCCGGCTTGGGGAACTCGCCGCCGTAGAGGTACTTGTTGAGGTGCATGCCGCCCCAGTAGAGCCGCATGTAAGCGCACAGGTCGCGGGCGAAGCCGGCGGCCTCAGCGGCATCCAGGCATTCCTTGGCGAACTTGCGGTCGAAGGCGATGCTGGCGCCGTAGGGTTCGCCGGTGAGCGGATGCACGTCATCGCCGAAGGCCGTCGGAATGGCGTCGAAGGACCAGCCCGCCGCGCCCCAGCGGATGCCGCCGTTTTCCTTGGCGCGGGCGTAGTTGATGTAGTACTGCTCGCGCAGTTCCTTGGCCTTCTTCCAGCATTTGAGCTGTTCGGTCGGGTAGCGGGTTTTGGCGCTCATGGCGTTTTCCTTTCCTGGTGTGACGGAGTAGTGGTAATGAATGAACGATCATTCATATTTGCGGGAGATCAAGTTTCGTGTAATGCGACATGCGGAATTCAGGACTGCGGCCGGCTATGGGCGGCGAGGGTCTGCCGCGCGATGATGAGCTGCTGCACCTCGGTGGCGCCCTCGTAGATGCGCAGGGCGCGGATTTCCCGGTAGAGCTTCTCGACCGGATGCCCGCTGACAACGCCGAGGCCGCCCCAGATCTGCACGGCCATGTCGATGACCTGCTGCGCCGTCTCGGTGGCCGTCATCTTGGCCATGGCTGCTTCGCGCGTCACCGTGCGGCCCTGGTCGCGCAGCCAGGCCGCGCGGTAGGTGAGCAGGGCGGCGGCATCGATGCCGGTCGCCATCTGGGCGATCTTCGACTGGGTGATCTGAAAATCCGCCAGCGTCTGGCCGAACATCTTGCGTTTCGTTGCGCGCGACAGGGCTTCGTCGAGGGCGCGGCGGGCGAAGCCGAGGGCGGCCGCGGCGACGGAGGTGCGGAAGATGTCGAGCGTTTGCATGGCCACCTTGAAGCCCTGGCCGGGCGCGCCGACCAGGCTGCTGCGCGGGACGCGGCAGCCGCTGAAGCGCAGCCGGGCCAGCGGATGCGGGGCGATGGTTTCGATGCGCTCGGCGATTTCGAGGCCGGGCGTGTCGGCGTCGACGACGAAGGCCGACAGGCCGCGCGAGCCGGGCGCCTCGCCGGTGCGCGCGAACACCACGTAGAAGTCGGCGATGCCGCCGTTGGATATCCAGGTCTTCTCGCCATCGAGCACGTAGTCGCCGCCGTCGGCGCGCGCTGCGCATTCCATGGCCGCGACATCGGAGCCGGAGCCTGGTTCGGAGAGGGCGAAGGCGGCGATCGCTTCGCCCGAAGCGACTTTCGTCAGGTAGCGCCGCTTCTGTTCCGGCGAGCCGTGCAGGGTGAGGGCGCCGGAACCGAGGCCCTGCATGCCGAAGGCGAAGTCGGCGAGGCCGGAATGACGCGCTAGCGTCTCGCGCAGGAGGCAGATGGCGCGCGTGTCGATGACGTCGAAGCGGCCGCCGCAGCCGGTGCCGCCGACGGCATAGCGCAGCCAGCCGGCGGCGCCGAGGCGGGCGACGAGGTCGCGGCAGGCGGCGTCGACGTCGCCATGTTGGCCGGTGATGTTGTGGGCCACCCAGTCTTCAAGTTCGCGCTCAAGTATGCGGTGTGCGTCGTCGAAGAAAGGCCAGTCGAGATAGCTCTTGTCGCTCATGTTTGTTCTCTGTCGTTACATGGTTTCGCCGCCGGAAACCGAAATGGCCTGCCCGGTGACGGCTTCCGTGCCCGGCTGGCACAGCCATACTACGGCGTTTGCGACTTCCTCAGGTTGCACCAGGCGGCCCTGCGGATTGTGTTTGACGAGTTCGGCCTCGGCATCGGCCAGGGAGCGGCCGGTCTTCGCCTGGATATTGGCGAGGGAGTCGCGGACGATGTCGGTTTCGGTGTAGCCTGGGCAGACCGCATTGATCGTGACGGGCTTCTTCGCCAGTTCCTGCGCCAGGGCGCGGGTGAGGCCGAGGACGGCATGCTTGGCCGCGCAGTAGGCCGAGACATAGGCATAGCCCTTCAGCGAGGCCGTGCTGGCGACATTCACGATGCGGCCCCAACCGAGGTCGAGCATGCCGGGCAGCACCGCGCGGATGCCGAGATAAGTGCCGGTCAGGTTGACGTCCAGCATCCGCTGCCACAACGCCAGGTCCGTTTTGGCAAAGGGCGCGCTGGCGGCCTGCCCGGCATTGTTGACCAGGATAGCCACGGGTCCCAGTGCTTTGGTTGCGCCGGCGAAGGCGGCACCGATGGAATCCGGTTCGGCAACGTCTGCGGTTTCGCAATGCACCCCGGTCAAGGTGCGCAGCTTGCGGGCTTCTTCATCCAGCGTCGCCCGGGTCCGGCCCACCAGAGTGATGCGCGCGCCGCGTTCGGCCAGCGCGCGGGCGATAGCCGCGCCGATGCCGCGTCCACCGCCGGTGACGACGGCATGTTTTCCTTCCAGGGGCATGGCCGAGCCCCGCATCAGGCAGGCTTCTTGAGCAATTCGCGCAGGCGGAAGCGCTGCATCTTGCCGGTCGCGGTGCGCGGCATTTCGGTGACGAAGCGGATGGTGCGCGGGCACTTGTAGATCGACAGGGTCGACTTGAAGGTCTGCTGCAGCGCTTCTGTCAACGCCGCGGTGTCGGCCTCCGCATCGCGTGCGATGGCGAAGAGGGCAATGCGCGTTAGGCCGTCCTCGTTGGTGAAGCCGACCACCGCGGCTTCCGCCACGCCGGGCACGGTCAGGGCGCAGGCCTCGATCTCGGCGGGGCTGACCCACTGGCCGGAAATTTTCAGCATGTCGTCGGCTCGCCCCACGTGGTACCAGTAGCCTTCGACATCGAAGCGGAACATGTCGCCGGGGTAGTACCAGCCGTCGCGCAGCGTTCGCGCCGACAGCTCGGGTTGTTTCCAGTAGCCGACGAACTGGCACGACGTGCGTATGGCGATTTGTCCGGGCGTGTCCGGCTCGGTAATGTCGCGGCCGTCCTCGTCCACCAGGCGCACCTCCGCCCAGGGAACGCGTTTGCCGGAAGCCCCGCCGCGGGAACCATCGGGCGGATTGACGAGGAACAGGAATACCGTTTCGGAGGCGCCGACGCAGTCGAGGATAGGCTTGCCGCAGAGTTCCAGCCAGTCGTCGTAGAGCGATTCCGGCAGCTTCTCGCCGGCCGAGACGAAATGCCGGATTTCGCGGAAGGCGGGCTTGGCCGGCGCGCCCTCGCGCAACAGGTTCCGATACATGACGGGTGTGCTGAAGAATACGGTAGGCCGGTGGCGTTCGGCGGTGGAGATGATCAGGCCAGGTTCCGGCCATGCGGGCGAGAGGATGATGGTGGCGCCACACTGCAGGCCGCCCATGAGGGAATGGCCGAGGGCGAAACCAAAGAAGATCTTCGAGGTGGTGAAGACGCGATCGCCGGGGCGCACGCCAAGGTACACCCGTTCGAGATGGTCCGCCACGAGCACGCTGCGGTGCGGGTGCATGACTGCTTTGGGCTTGCCGGTGGTGCCGGAGGAATACAGCCAGAAGCCGACTTCTTCCGGGTCCATGCGGGTGGATTCGAGCTCGTCGGACTGGCCGGCAAGCAGGTCTGCCAGTGCTACTCGCGGGGCGTGCGCCGTGCCGCCGGCAACAACCACCAGCGGCGGCGCATCGAGCGACTCGGCCGCGCTCTCGTAGAGATCGATGAAGTGCGCGTCGACGAAGATCGCCTTGCAGCCGCTGTCCTGGATGACATAGAGCAGGTCGCGCGGCGCCAGCCGCACGTTGAGCGCGACCGCGACGGCGCCGATGCGCAGGGTGCCGAGGTAGGCGGCCACCAGTTCGGGCGAGTCGTCCATCAGGAACAGGATGCGGTCGCCGCGCGCGACGCCATGTGCCCGCAGCGCATTGCCGCAGCGGTTAACTTCCGCATTCAGCTCCGAAAAACTGACGCGGCGGTCGCCGCACAGAATGGCGGTGCGCTCGCCGAGTCCCTGCGCCAGCGGACGGCCGATGATTTCGTCCGCCGCGTTCATCGTGGCCATTTCCGCCGCATACTCAAGGCTCATGCTCTATCACTTTCACGTTGGCGAACGGTCCCTGGCATCGATGCCAGGATTCGTTCATGGGGGGTGATTGAACACTCATTCATTTTGCTTGTCAAGCCATCAGCCGACCGGCGCGGCAGCCTCCGCAGTTGACATCCACAAATGAATGAGCAATCATTCACCTCGCCCGCCTGGCGTTAAACCGGGGGGGGGCAAAAAGATTTCTCTTTCTCCATCCGGGCGAAACGGTCCGTGAAACCGGGAGGTATGCGCAGCATGCAACTGAAAGACAAGACGGCGGCGGTCACAGGCGCCGCATCGGGCATCGGACGGGCCACCGCCGAGACGCTGGCGGCGGCCGGCGCCTTCGTGTTGTTGGGCGATATCGACGAACAGAAGGGCCGCGAGGCCGCCGCCGCCCTGCGCGAGCAGGGGCGCGGCGCCGAGTTCGTCCGTCTCGACGTCACCGACCTGGCTTCGATCGCCGCCTTCAAGCAGCGCGCCTACGAACTGCGCGGCCATGTGGATATCGTCGCCAACGTCGCCGGCTGGGGCAAGATCCAGCCCTTCATGGAAAACACGCCGGAATTCTGGCGCAAGGTGATCGACCTGAACCTGCTCGGGCCGGTGGCGGTCTCGCACGCCTTCCTCGACAAGATGATCGAGCGCGGCAGCGGCAAGATCGTAACCGTCGCGAGCGATGCCGGGCGTGTCGGCAGCATGGGCGAGACCGTATATTCCGGCGCCAAGGGCGGCGCCATCGCCTTCACCAAGTCGCTGGCCAGGGAAGTCGCCCGCTACAACATCAACGTCAACGCCGTCTGCCCGGGCCCGACCGATACGCCGCTTCTGCGCGCCGTGCCGGAAAAGCATCAGGAAGCCTTCGTCAAGGCGACGCCGATGCGCCGCCTGGCCAAGCCCTCGGAGATCGCCGACGCCGTGCTGTTCTTCGCCAGCGACCGTGCCAGCTTCATCACCGGACAGGTGATCAGCGTAAGTGGCGGCCTGACGCTGGCGGGCTGATCGACATTTTTTTCGCGGGCGCGTCAGCGCTCGTTCAAGACACAGGAGAATCGAATGTACAAACTGAAAGCCGCCGAATGGCGCCCCGAGCACTTCAAGCTGGAGGTCGCCGATCGCGTCGCCACCATCACCCTGAACCGCCCGGAGCGGAAGAATCCGCTGACCTTCGAGAGCTACGCCGAACTGCGTGATACCTTTCACCGCTTCCAGTATGCCGAGGATGTGCGCGCCGTGGTCATCACCGGAGCGGGCGGCAACTTCTGCTCGGGCGGCGACGTGCACGAGATCATCGGACCGCTGACCAAGATGAGCATGAACGACCTGCTGGCGTTCACCCGCATGACCGGCAACCTGGTCAAGGAAATGCGCACCTGCCCGCAACCGATCATCGCGGCGGTGGATGGCGTCTGCGCCGGCGCCGGGGCGATCATCTCCATGGCCTCGGATATGCGCTATGCCACGCCGGAGGCGAAGACGGCCTTCCTTTTCGTGCGCGTCGGCCTGGCCGGCTGCGACATGGGCGCTTGCGCCATCCTGCCGCGCATCATCGGCCAGGGCCGCGCCTCGGAGCTGCTCTATACGGGCAGCGCCATGAGCGCAGAAGAAGGGCTCGCCTGGGGCTATTTCAACGGCGTGGTGGCCCAGGAACAGTTGCTGGAAAAGGCGCGCAAGACGGCACTGTCCCTGGCCGACGGGCCGGCCTTCGCCCATGCCATGACCAAGAAGTGCCTGCACCAGGAATGGAACCAGACCATCGAGCAGGCGCTGGAGACCGAAGCGGAAGCCCAGGCGATCTGCATGCAGACGCAGGATTTCACGCGTGCCTACAACGCATTCGTAGCCAAGGAAAAGCCGAAGTTCGAGGGCAACTGAGCGCCGGTTCAGCGGTCGGACGGATTCCATGGCTGACTGCTCGCCGGTTTGGATGCAAGCGCGAATGGAGGGCAACATGAGTTCTGCCGGAGATGTCCAGGCATTGGTGACCGATCCGCGCCTTGTCGAGGAGCGGCGAGGACAAATCGTTCGCGCCGCGGTCAAGCTGTTTTCGGAAGAAGGCTACTACACGACGACCATCCAGCAGATCGCGCGCGAGGCGGGCGTCAGCACGGGACTGATCTACCAGTATTTCCGCGACAAGGACGACATCCTTTTTCTGACGCTGAAATTGGTGCTGGATACCTACGAAAACGACATTCCGCCGCAGCTAGAGGGCATCACCCGGCCGGTGGAGCGGCTGTGCATGGCGATCTGGACCTACTGCCGGATCGTCGATGGCCTTTGCGACGCGACCCTGCTGGCCTACCGCTCGACCAAGTCGCTGCGCGCCGACCGTCGCATCCTGGTCAAGGACGCCGAGACGCGCACCAATCGGCTCATCGAGGAATGCCTGGATGCGTGCGTGGCGGCTGGCGACATGCGCGACATCAATGTCCACCTGCTTTCCTACCAGCTCGTGATGTTCGCCCACTCGTGGGCGCTCAAGCATTGGGCGTTGCGCGAGCGCTACCGCCTCGCCGAGTACGTCGCCGAAGGCATCCAGATACTCATCGCGCCCTTCCTGACGGCAAAGGGGAAGCGTGTCCTGCAGGCGATGAGCCTGCGTACCGACGCGTTCGGCAGCAAGCCGCCGAGGACGCGCGCGCACACCGGGCCGGCAACCCCCTACCGGGCGTCGACGCGGAAGCGCCGCTAGATTGGAGCGAGCGTGATTTCACTGTCCATTGAGGGCGCCGTTGCCGTCGCGACACTGTGCCGCCCGCCGGTCAACGCCATCAACGAGGAATGGGTGGCGCGGCTGGATGCCGTGCTGGAGGAGATCGAGCGGGCGCCCGCCGTCGGGGTGCTCTGGATCCGCAGCAGCGAGCGCGTATTTTGCGCCGGCGCCGATCTGGCTCTGATGCGCAGCATCTTCGACAGCCCGGCCGGACGCGAGCGCATGATCGCCCTGACGCGCCGCATGCAGGAGGTGTTCGCGCGTCTGGAAGCCCTGCCCAAGGTGACCTTGGCCGAAATCGGCGGTGCCGCCATGGGCGGCGGTTTCGAGCTGGCGCTGGCCTGCGATCTGCGCATCGTTTCAGAGACCGCCCGCATCGGTTTGCCCGAGGCGCGGCTTGGCCTGCTGCCGGCGGCCGGCGGGACGCAGCGCATGACGCGGATTTGCGGCGAAGCGGCGGCACGGCGGCTGATCCTGGGTGCCGAGCTGGTCGGCGGCGAGGATGCCGTCGGTCTGGGACTCGCCCAGTGGTCCGCGCCTTCGGCGGAAATCGAGGCAGTGGCGCGCGCGCTGGCCGGACGCATTGCCGAACTGCCTGCCGCAACCCTGGCGGCTTGCAAGCGTTGCATCGACACCGCGCTCGACGCCGGCGCGGACGGTTACGAGGCGGAGCTTGCCGGCAGCGCCAGTCTGCTGGCCGAGCCGGAAACCCGGCGGCGCGTCACGAGTTTCCTGGAAAAGCGCTGAACGCAGCGGGCCGCCGCAGATAACCGGATGGACTCAAAAAGTTGAATGAATCATCATTCATCATGATGCTGCCGCTTCAAAACGGATACGGCCACTCGTCATTGCTGTCGTTGAAGAGCTCCGCAACCAGCCGGCGCAGCCATTTGTGCCGCGGCTCATGATGGGCGTTGCGGTGCCAGTGTTGCCGGAGTTCGATGCGCGGGATGGCCAGCGGCGGCTCGACGATGCGGATGTTGGCGCCGGTCTGGGCGAAGAACAGGCCGATGACGTGGGGCAGGGTCACCACCAGATCCGATTTGCCGATGACGGCCGGGATGCTCATGAAATGCGGTGTCAGCAGGACGATGCGCCGGGCGATCTTTTTCCGATCGAGGAGTTTCTCGAAGATTTCCTGGCTGCGCCCTTCGGCGCGCACGACGGCGTGGCCAAGGGTGACGAACTGATCAAGGGTCAGGCGATGGCCGCGGATCGGGTGATCCGCCCGCAGCAGGCAGACGAAGCGGTGGGCGAACAGCCGCTGCTGGAAAAACGCGCTCGACTTGAGGTCGGGAAAGTAGCCGATGGCGAGATCCGTCTCGCCGCTTTCCAGTCCCTGTTCGAGCCGGGCCGGCGGCAGGGAAACAGACCGGATGGCGGCGTGCGGCGCCATACGCTGCAGGCGTTCCAGAATCCTCGGCAGGAACACTATTTCACCAACGTCGGACAACGCGAAAGTGAATGTGGTCGTGGTGGTAGCCGGGTCGAAACTGGCCTCGGACAGCACGTCGTCGGCAACGCGCGAGAGCACCTCGCGTGCGCTGGCGGCCAGCGCATGGGTGCGGGCGGTCGGCGACATGCCGTGCGCGGTGCGCAGAAAGAGCGGTTCGCCGAAGGACTTGCGCAGGCGCGCCAGCGCCGCGCTCATTGCCGGCTGGCTCATGCCGAGGGCCTGGGCGGCCCGGCCGACGCTGCCTGCGTCATAGAGGGCGACGACGACGCGCAGCAGATTCAAATCAAAGTCTTTCATCTAGCATTATTATATAAACAAATAATGCCTATCAGGCAAGCAGGCTTGCGCAGCCCGTGGCCCAGCGCGTTTAATGCCCCCATAAAAGCAAGCAGTATTAAAGGAGGAGGGTATGGGTCAAAACTGGGCAAGGCACTGCCATGCCGGGCGGGGCCGCACATGAATGCCGCAGAACTTCTGCTGGGCGGCGAATCCGGCTCGGTTGCGCTCATCGAGGATGGGCGCCGGCTGACCTACGGTGAGCTGCGCGGCCGGGTCGAGCAGGCGGCTGCAGCCTGGGTCGCGCGCGGCCTGCAGCCGGGCGAGCGCTGCGTGGTCGGCCTGCCGGATGGCGCCGACTGGGTCGCCGCGTTTCTCGGCCTCATCTGGATGGGCGGCATCCCCATCGCCATCAGCCCGCGCACCGATCCGGCACTGGTCCGCGACCTGATCGCCGATTCCGGCGCAGTCGCCCTGCTGCTGGAAGACGATGCGGCCGCTGCCGTCGGCGACCCGCGCGCCCTTGGCCTGGGGACATGGCGGTCGCTGCTGGATGCGGCGCCTGCCTCGGCAGCGATTCACCAGGCAGACGAGGATGCACCGGCCTTCTGGCTGTATTCCTCCGGCACGACGGGCAAGCCGAAGGGCATCGTACACGCCCACCGCAGCGTGGCCCATGCGCATGTCTTTGCCCGCGACGTACTCGGCGCGACGCCGGCGGACGTCTTTTATTCGACCTCGAAGCTGTTTTTTGCCTATCCGCTCGCCAATGCCCTGTTCGCCGGCTTGCGCCTGGGCGCCAGCGTGGTGCTGGATGCGGAGTGGCCCAATCCCGAGCGGGTCGCACGGAACGTCGCACGGTACTGTCCGACCCTGTTCTTCAGCGTGCCCACGCTCTACCGTCGTCTGACGGAAGCCGGCGTGTCCTTCGCCTCGCTGCGTCGCGCCGTTTCGGCCGGCGAGGCCTGCCCGCCGGATGTCGCCGAAGCCTGGCTGCGCCTGACCGGCCTGTCGCTGGTGAACGGCTACGGCACGACGGAAACACTGGCCCTGATGCTGTATCGCACCGCGGACATGCCCGGCATCCGGGCGACGCCGCTGACGCAGGTGCGCGTCGATGCCGAGGAGGGCGGGCGCGACGGCGCGGTACGGCTGTGGTTCTCCCATCCCGGCGTGGCGCTGGGCTATTCGCGGGTCGTGACGCACGACAGCGCCTGCTTCGGCGGGAATGCCTTTTCCCCCGGCGACTTGTTTCGCCCTGCCGGCGCGGATGCGGCCGCGGGCTGGGCCTTCGCCGGACGCTCGGACCAACTGCTCAAGGTGTTCGGCCGCTGGGTGGACACCGTCGCACTGGAGCAGGTGCTGGCGCAACGCCTGCAGGGCAAGGTGCGCGAATCCTGCATCGTGCCGCGCGGCGCCGGCAGCGAGGACACGATTGCCCTGCATTTGTTCGTCGTGCCGGGCAGCGCGGACGCGGCAGCCGCACGCAAGGCTGTGGAAGAGGCTGTCGCCGGCCTGCCGTCCTATCAGAGGCCGCAGGCCATTCATTTGGTAGACGACATGCCGCGGACGGAGACGGGAAAGCTGCGCCGCGGCGTTCTCGGCAGGATGCTCGAATGAATGACCGCCTACGACAGCGTGCAGATCAATAACAACGGCAAAGCCGGTTAAAAGGAGGAGGCATGAAAAGCAAGCTTCGCATCGAATGGACGCTCTGTGGCGCCCTGGTGCTGGCGGCAGCGTCTCTGCCGGCCCGTGCTGATTTGCTGGTGGCGCAGATTGCACCGATGAGCGGGGTGATCGCGGCGGAAGGCACCGCCTGCGATTTCGGCATCGTCAGCAATAACTGCCGGCGGATATTCTGAGCGGTGCTGCGGAATCGTTCCGGATTGTTGCAAGCCAAACAGAATTCGCGTAGCTTTCCGATGCAAGAACTGTATGACTGATGTATCCAGAGTAGTCGTTTGTAGTCGTTTCGATGAACGGCATCGAGTTGCAGGATCGCGAATCATTCGCCGCGATCCGGGAATGCCGCGATAAACATAACCGGAGGAGACACACACAATGAAGACCAGCCTGAAAATCGTTCTTGCGGCCGCCGCCTTTGCCGGTGCCGCCCAATTGGCGCATGCCGCCGATGTCACCCTGCGCTTTCACCAGTTCCTGCCGCCGCAGGCAACGATTCCCTCGAAGGCCATCGTGCCCTGGGCGCAGAAGGTCGAGAAGGAGAGCGGCGGGCGCATCAAGGTGCAGAACTTCCCGAGCATGCAGCTCGGCGGCAAGCCGCCGGAACTGTTCGACCAGGCCAAGGACGGCGTCGCCGACATCGTATGGACCGTGCTCGGCTACACGCCGGGCCGCTTCCCCAAGTCTGAGGTGTTCGAACTGCCGTTCAGCAGCGGCCTGGCCGAGCCGGCCTCGCGCGCCTTCCAGGAGTACGTCGAAAAGTACGCCATGGACGAGTTCAAGGACGTCAAGGTCATTGCCGTTCATGTGCATGGCCCCGGCCTGATTCACAGCAAGGATCCGGTCACCCGACTCGAGGACCTGAAGGGCGTGAAGGTGCGCGGCGGCTCGCGCATCACCAACATCATGCTCGAGCATTTGGGCGCCGTGCCGGTCGGCTTGCCGGTGCCGGCCGTCGGCGAGTCGCTGTCCAAAGGCGTCATCAGCGCCACGACCATCCCGTGGGAAGTCGTACCGGCGCTGAAAGTGCAGCAGATCGTCAAGAACCATACCGGCTTTGCCGGTGCGCAGGGTCTCTATACCCAGACCTTCGTGGTGGCGATGAACAAGGCTGCCTATGACAAGCTGCCGGCGGACCTGAAGAAGGTCATCGACGCCAACAGCGGAGCCGAGACTGCGGCGCTGTTCGGGCGCGCCATGGACGAAGGCGACAAGGTCGGCCTGTCGCTGGCGCAGAAGGCCGGCAACAAGGTCATCATGCTCGATGCCGTGGAAACCCAGACCTGGCGGCGTACCGCCTCCGGCGTGCGCGGCGTCTGGTACAAGGAGGTGGGCAGCAAGGGCATCGACGGCCCGAAACTGGCTGCCGAAGCCGAGGCGCTGATCGAAAAATATTCGAAGAAGTGAGACCCATAGCCGGCTTCTTGCCGGCGCGGCGGCATGCATGTCGCCGCGCCGGAAGACCGGCGCACACATTATGAGCAAAATCATTTACGACACAAGCCGCTTCCTGGCCTGGTTCGGCGCCTTCGTGCTGACCCTGGTGGCTGCCATGAGCGTATTCAGCATCGCCGGCCGTGCCCTGTCGTTCGCCGGCCTCGGTCCTGTGCCGGGCGATTTCGAACTGGTCGAGGCCGGCACCGCACTCGCCGTGTTCTGCTTTCTACCTTGGTGCCACCTCAAGCGCGGCCATGCCGACGTGGCCATGTTGTGGAATGCCTACCCGAAGTCGATGCGTTATCTTCTGGAAGCATTCATCGAGTTGCTGACGCTGGCCGTCTGGGTGCTGCTCGTCTGGCGCATGGGTGTGGCGATGCTCGAATACCGCGAGAACGGCGAGGTCAGCTTCATACTGCAGATGCCGGTCTGGTGGGGCTATGCCGCTTCCATGCTGCCGGCGCTGTTCGGCTGCCTGGTCTATGTCTGGCGCCTGCTCGAAACCCTGCATCTGGTGGCGCCCCGGCCGGGCTTCGCGACCGCCGAGGGAGGCCACTGATGGAGTCGCTCACGCTGGCCGCCTGGTCCTTCCCCGTCCTGCTGCTGCTGATTTTCCTGCGCGTGCCGATCGGCCTGTCGATGCTGGCCCTCGGCCTGCTCGGTTCCTGGCTGGTGTATGGCAGCGCGGCGCCGCTGCTCAACCAGATGAAGACGCTGGCCTATGGCACCTTCTCCAATCACTCGCTGTCTATCGTGCCACTGTTCCTGCTGATGGGCCAGTTCGCCTCGCTCGGCGGCATGTCGCAGGCACTGTTCAAGGCGGCCGAGGCTTTTCTCGGCCACCGCAAGGGCGGTCTTGCCATGGCGGCGATCGGCGCCTGCGCCGGCTTCGGCGCGATCTGCGGCTCTTCGCTCGCCACTGCGGCGACGATGGGCCAGGTGTCGCTGCCGGAACTGCGCAAGGCCGGCTACGACGGCGGGCTGGCCAGCGGTGCGCTGGCGGCCGGCGGCACGCTCGGCATCCTCATCCCGCCCTCGATCGTGCTGGTGATCTATGCCATTCTCGCCGAGCAGAACATCGCCGACCTGTTCGCCGCCGCCTTCGTGCCGGGCATCATCGCCGCCATCGGCTACATGCTGGTCATCAACATCGTGGTTCGCCTGAACCCCACTTATGGCGGTCGCCAGCTCGAGCCGATGCCGTGGCCGGAACGCCTGCGCGCCATGCAGGCGGTATGGCCGGTGATGACGATCTTCGTTGTCGTCATCGGCGGCATCTACTCGGGCATCTTCACTCCCACCGAGGGCGCCGCGGTCGGCGCCGTCACCACCGGCTTGCTGGCCTGGTGGAAGGGCGGCCTTGACCGCGAGAGATTGCTGAAGTCCCTCGAAGCCACGGCTACTGGAACGGGGATGGTGTTCGTGATTGTGCTTGGCGCTTCCGCCTACAACACCTTCCTCGCCCTGTCGCAACTGCCGCAGGAGCTGGCGTTATGGGTCGGCGGCCTCGGCCTGAGCCCGTATGCGGTGCTGTGGGCCATCATCGTCTTCTACCTGATTTTCGGCTGCGTGATGGATTCGCTTTCGATGATCCTGCTGACCATCCCGATCTTTTTTCCGATGGTCTCAGGTCTGGATTTCGGCCTGTCCCCCGAGGACATGGCGATCTGGTTCGGCATCATTGTGCTGATCGTCGTCGAGGTCGGTCTGATCACGCCGCCGGTGGGCATGAACCTCTTCGTCATCCAGTCGATGGCGCCGGATATTTCAATCCGCGACACCTACCGCGGCGTCTGGCCTTTCGTCGCCAGCGACCTGATCCGCGTCACCCTGATCGTGATCTTCCCGTCGATCACGCTGTTCGTGCTGAAGCTCTGAAGGGAGTGCTGGCGTTGGCCGTCATGCGCGGCCAACGCGAAGATGCAGGGGCCAGCGCAGCGTCTTCTTCAGTTCAGGATCCGGCCACAGCGCCATCAGGCGCCGGCCGAGGTCCGCCAGTGGATCGATTCCCTTCGCCTTGATGTAAGCCCGGGTGGCCGACCAGGTGCCGAGATAGCCGAGCAGTTCGTCCCGCGACCATTCCGTACGAATCTCGAAAGCAGGCGCCGCGACAGGATCGAAGGGGAAGGGCAGCGACCGGTAACGATCGTCTACCATTTTGCGTTCCGGCGGCCAGTAGGGGCCGACCACATTACGATAGTAATCGCTCACCAGGGTGTCGACGCCGGCCTCGACGTCAAGCAGCGTATAGGTCCAGACAGCGATGACCCCGCCCGGTTTCAGCACGCGCCTCGCCTCGGCGTAGAAGCGATCGAGGTCGAACCAGTGGATGGCCTGGGCCACCGTCACCAGGTCTGCACTCGCCGTATCCAGGAGACTGACTTCTGCCGGGGCGCAACGGTATTCGATGCCGGGATGCGCCACGGCCTGCGCCAACTGGCTGGCACTCGGGTCGGTGGCGATGACGCGGGCGAAGTGGGCGGCGAGTCCGACGGCGGCCTGGCCGCTGCCGGTGCCGCAGTCCCAGGCGGTGCCGCGCGATGGCGCGATCCCGGCCAGCCAGGCGAAAAGTTCGGCCGGATAGTTTGGCCGAAACCGGGCGTAATCCGTCGCCTGGGTGGAGAAATGGTCCTTGAACGCCGAATTCACGATAAGGTGAAATAAAAGGTCGCGCCCTTGTCGATTTCACCCTCGGCCCACACCAGGCCACCGTGGCGCTGGATGATGCGCTGCACGGTGGCCAAGCCGATGCCGGTGCCGGCGTATTCCTTGATGCCGTGCAGGCGCTGAAAGGCGCCGAAAAGCTTGTCTGCATAGCGCATGTCGAAACCGGCGCCGTCATCCCTGACGAAATAGGCGAGGTCGTTGCCGGTTCGCCGGACGCCGAATTCGATGTGGGCGACTTCCTGGCGGGCGGTGAATTTCCAGGCATTCGCTATCAGGTTATGTATCGCCACGCGCAGCAGGCG
>Ga0209476_10000207_pt1 | contig 40291 bp, 40 predicted proteins | sample KloWWTrecipitate_FD_187179 | JGI IMG/M metagenome (GOLD analysis project Ga0209476, IMG submission 187179) | Active sludge microbial communities from Klosterneuburg, Austria, studying microevolution and ecology of nitrifiers - Klosterneuburg... | ecosystem: Engineered > WWTP > Aerobic digester... | reverse complement strand
CTGCGCAGCATCGAGCAGCAACCGATCGCGCACCTTCGGCTCGAGCCGCTGCAACCGCCGCACGGCTACATCGAGGTGCTCCGCCGAGATCGACCCCGCAGCCAGAGCAGCCGACAGGCCCGGCAACTGGGCCACCACGCGCGCCCGGGCCAGCAGCACCGTCGCATCGCGCATGGAGCCACCGGTGGCCTCGGCGATGAACTTCTCGGGGAACGACGCCACCGACGCCGCGGCTGCCGCCAGCCGGATCTCTTGCGCCTCCACCCACGACCGCAGGCGACGCACGTCTGCGAAACCCTCGGACAGAGCCGAGCGCGAACCGCCGACGGGGGCCGCCGCCACACGGTCCACGAGTTCGAGAATGGCTTCTGACTGCATACGAACAACAGTACTCAATGGGTGTTACAGAGTACTTCGACCACCGCAAAGCAGCCGCCGCGTGGGGTAGTGGCGCAATAGCCTGCAGCAATGACCTCCGCTCGTATTCGTGTCGGCTTCCTCGGGCCGTTGGGCACGTTCACGGAGCAGGCGCTCAAGACCCAGCCGGATCTGGCCGCGGCCGAGCACGTCCTCTATCGCACGATGCCCGACGTACTCGACGCGGTCGAGGCCGGTGAGGTGGACCTCGGGTTCGTCGCCATCGAGAACTCGATCGAGGGCATGGTCAACCTCACGCAGGACGAGCTGGCGTTCGCTCACGATCTGCTGATCCAGCGTGAGGTCGTGCTCGACATCGAGCACTGCCTGATGGCCAAGGCAGGTACCACGTTCGAAGACGTCAAGGTGGTGCTCTCCATCCCCGTCGCCAGCGCGCAGTGCCACACGTATCTGCGCACGCATGTCGGCCAAGCCGAGCTGCGCGCCTCGAACTCGACTGCCGAAGCTGCCCGCATGGTCGCCGAGGAGTTGGGCGCCGGAACCGCTGCCGTCGCCCCACGTAGCAGCGCCGAGCTGTACGGCTTGGAGATCCTCGCCTCCGACATCGCCGACCACCCTGGAAACCAGACCCGCTTCGTCGTCGTCGCGAAGCAGGGCATTCCCGCACCCACCGGACATGACTGCACGGCGCTGGTGATCTACCAGCGCGCCGACGAGCCGGGCAGCCTGATCTCGATCCTGCAGGAGTTCGCGGCCCGTCGCATCAACCTCAGCAATCTGCTCTCGCGCCCCACGAAGGACGGCGGCCTGGGCGACTACTGCTTCGTCGTGTACGCGCACGGCCACGTCGCCGACGAGCTGATGGCCGACGCCATGCGAGCGCTGCATGCCAAGCACGGCAAGGTGAAGTTTCTGGGTAGTTACCCGGTGGCGGGCGAGCATGCGAGTACCGCTCGTGAGCATGCCGATGTCCGCTGGCGCGAGGCCGACGACTGGGTGCAGCGGTTGCGAAACTCCATCGATTGAGCGTGTGTCCGCATGGTGTCACAATGCCTGCGAGAAAGTTTCCGCAAGAAGTGTTGTGGCCGGGCGGCTGGCGGCTCCTACGAGCAACACCGCTCACCCGAGCGCCCAACCAAGGAGAACCCGATGAACATCCGCCGCATCACCATCACCACCGCCCTCATCGCCGCCATCGGCCTCTCTGCATGCAGCAGCGAGACGAGGAGCTCGATCGACGCCGGCAGTACCGTCACCACCGTCGACCCAGCTGCCACGACCACGGTCGATCCGCTGGTCGTCACCACCGTGCCGGTCGAAACAGTTGCTCCGGTGACTGCACCTCCGGCCACCGCCCCGCCGGCGACAGCCCCGCCCGCCACGGCCCCGCCGGCGACCGCTCCACCCGCCACTGCCCCGCCCGCCACCGCCGCACCGGCTCCTGGCCTGAGCCTCTACGACGAGGTGCTTGCGCCCCGCACACCCGCCACACACACCGACCCCTTCAACTCCAGTGGCACGCTCGCCAACGGCGTGTACTGGGTGATCTACCAGGGCGGCGAGACCATGACCCCCAGCATCGAAGTGGTGCAGGCGTTCTTCGGCGGCGAGTGCGAGACGCAAGCCGCTGCTGCCGGCGACGAGTGCCTGAACGACATCTACGTCAAGAGCCCGCCGAGCCGCGAGCTCGAGGACCTGGCCTTCGCGAACGACGTGTACTTGACCGTCGCTTCGTCTGGCACGCAGCGTCAGTACTGGATCACCCCTGACGAGCTGCGCTCGGTGCGCGCCTCCAGCGCCAGCGACCCGGCCCCAGACGACTTCAGCTTCTCCAGCTTCCCATTCCTGATGACGGTGAAGAACGGCCAGATCACGAAGTTCGAGCAGGTCTGGGTGCCCTGAGTTTTTGCCCAGTTCACCTCATTCAGATTCCGTGACTCACCGCCCGACTGCAAAGTCGGGCGGTGAGTCGTTTTCGCCCCGGCAGCCGGCCGCTCGAGCTCACCTCACTCGGACTCGAAGAGTTGATGCCGCCACGATAGATTCGAGCCCGGAACGGTGGCAGAGCGGCCAAATGCATCCGCCTTGAAAGCGGAAGGGTTCACGCCCCGGGGGTTCAAATCCCTCCCGTTCCGCCAAGGGTGTCCGTGGACGTTCACCGAAGTCCACAGACGTACAATCTTAGATGCTCTGAGCAGGTCTTTCGTTGCGTGGACGTCCACCGGCGTTGTAGCGTGTCGCTCCCAGGGTTGCTCCCGGTTGCTCCCGTTTTGGGGTGCGTTGCTCCCGGCGTTGCTCCCGGTTTTGGAGGCATTCGAACCATGGCTCGGAAGGCGAACGGCAAGCGAAGTGTCAGCCGCGACGGCAGCGTGCGGGTGCACGGCAAGGCGTCGAACGGCGAGGGATCGGTGTATCTCGACGCCGATGGTTCGTGGCGGGCGACGTACGTTGCTCCCGGCAGCGCCCGCCCCAAGCGAGTTCGCGGCAAGACCCGTGAGGAAGCGATCGCTCGCAGGGCCGTGAAGCTGGAGGAGCTGTCGCAGATCCAGTCGTCGACATTCCATCGCGAAGCGACGGTGGCCGAGCTGGCGGCCTGGTGGCTCGACGTGGTCGCGCGGCATCGCGTGCGAGCCTCCACGTTGGGCACCTACAGCCAGCGCGTCGAGCGGATCACCAACACGATCGGCCAGCTGCCGGCGCGATCGTTGAAGCCGGAGCGCATCGCTTGCTGGCAGTCGGACTTGTTGAAGTCCGGGCTCGCGTCGGGGACGGTCGCGGACGTGCGGGTGACACTGCACCAGGTGCTCGAGCAGGCCGTGATCCACGAGCTGATCGCCTCCAATCCGGTCGATCGCGTGGCGGCGCCGAAGGTGGTCCGTGGTGCTCGACGCGCGCTCGTTTCAGAGGACGCGCGCCACCTGGTCGGTGCGGCGTCGGACGATCGGCTCGGCGCAGTCGTCGCGCTGCTGTTCGTGCAGGGCTGGCGAGTCTCCGAGGCGCTCGGGCTCGGTTGGGAGGATCTCGACCTCGATGCCGGCATCGCTGTGGTGCGTCGCGCCGGGATCTACGTCCACAAGGTCGGCATGGTGCTCGGCCCGACCAAGAACGCCGGCGCGTCGGGCACGCACCACCTGTCGGCGGGCGTGGTCGAGCTGTTACGAGAGCGCCGAAAGACGCAAGCAGCTGAGCGACTGGCGTGTCGCGAGGCGTGGCAGACGCACACCTACGAGGGGCAGACCGTGTCGCTGGTGTTCACCAACGAGCGTGGCGGCTTGGTCAACCGCCAGGCAGCAGCGAAGGCGGTGACGCGAGCGGCAACGCTAGCGGGCATCGACCCGAAGGGCATTGCAACCCACACCGGCCGGCGCACAGCCGTCACCGTGCTCTACGCGGAAGCCGGCCTCGACATCAGCGACATCGCAAGGTATGTCGGTCACAAAGGCGAGGCGACAACAGCCGGCTACGTGCGATCGCTGGGCGAACGGCCGAAGGCGACTGCTGCCAAGGCAGCGTCCATGCTGGACCCATATGCGAGACCGATTGATCTCGTCTCGGACTCGTCGGCGTCACCGTGACGAGCACAGCCAGAGGACGGATCCCCTCCATCGATGCGTCAACGCTTCTCACCGCCCGACTGATCGGGCTCGCTACGGTGCCGTCCCCTTCCCTGCAATCCGTGCCAGCCGAACGCCCCCGCCTACACGCTCGGTGTTTGACGAAGCTACAAGTCCTGTGACTCGAGCGTCGTCAGCGCACCCGACGCCTCGCGCGCTCGGTCTCGAAGTTCTGAGAGGCTGACCGCGTTCGAGTCTCTCCACGCCTCGAATCGTCCGCGCTCCCATTCCGACCGCTCCTCCGTTAGATGCACCTCTTGGTCGCAACGAAGGTCGGCTGCACGGACCATCCGTTCCTGGTCCGCGATGTCGCCGTCCAGGAAGTGGATGGTGGCATCCTGCGGTGACTCGAACTGGTCGTAGCCAGCGCTCGCCATACAACTCCGCCAGGCCGCCAGCTTGCTCTGCCCAACAGTGGACGCGAAGAATCCGTCGACCGCAGCATCGAGGGAATCGAGTACTGCTTGAGCCTCGCGGAAGAACGGATCAACGAGGTCGTGAACCGCTTTGAAGGACAGCGGAGCGCAGCCGGGTTGATCGTCAGTGCCGTCGAGTGCCAGATCGAAGCCGTCCACATGCTGGTTGGGATCGACGGCATTGGCCAAAGTTGGTGGGTGATAGCCGAATTCATTGGCCGTCTCCGCCCTGAGAGGGTTGATGGATCGGTAATAGCTTGGTCGCTCGTCGACAAACCTCACCTGGACGTAACGCAAGCCGGCACGGCGCATGCAGGCGGCGACGCGTCGCTGGTACTCGTCGTACGTGCGGCGATCGATGTCATGTACCGAGTCGAGGTCGAGATCGCGCTCTCTCCATTCCATCCCGACCGGATGAGCGGAGAGTGGTACTGAGCCCGCCGGCGTGCTGGCGAGCGAGGTCGTGCTGAGCAACGACACTCCGGTGCTCCCCGATCGACCTTCCATCGCCTCGCTTGACGAGCAGGAGGCCACCAGGGCGACCGAGACCCACCATGCTGTGAGCGGCGTCCTCAGCACAAACTGCTCGTGGTCGAGTTGTGTGACTCGGTGCTCTGGCTGATCAGTACCCATGTTGCGCCGTTGTATGGCGCTGAACCACCGCTGCCGCCGGTGTAGTTCGTCGATTTCCAGTAGCACGCCAGGGTGAAGATTGAGTTCCTGTTGCGGCCGTACCCGGTCGCATTGGCGACCGCAATGCTTCTTGTCCCGTCATCGAAGTAGTCGTTGAAGTACGAGTAGTCCTGCAGCACCGCATACCCGTAGTAGATCGCGCCGGAATTCACCCATGAGACACAGATGTTGCCGGAGCTGCAGATCTGCGGACCGGACGCGTCGGCCGGCTTTGATCCCGCCAGCGCAGCGCCGACGAGCAGGAGGGTGACAACGAGTGAACCGCGCAACAGCCTGTGCGTCGACGAACGGCCCTCTTCGACCGCGTGCTGTTCAGGATTGGCCATCAGTTCACCTCCGATTGACATCGACTCACCGAGCCTGATGCATGTCAGTGTCGGTCGACACGAAAGTGTTCTCGACAGACTTGAACCGGTGACGTATGCACCGCCGGGTCGCGCGCGGCGGTGCCCTAGCTCGCCGCTGTCCACAACCGCGACATCGCTACGCCGCGTCGGCGTGCGGGCGTCGGGCCATCTCTGAAGCAAGGGGAACGCGACGCGGTCTACCGACGGTGTTGGTCGGCGGCACGTCCTTCTTCGCTCGACGCTTACTCGGCAGCGAGGCTGGTCACCTCTCGCAGCTCACTGGGAACCCCGCAGTAGGCACATAAGACTTCGTATAAGTGTTCATTGCATCTTGAGCAGAACACTTATACCCTTGTCCTGTGGCCGCGTCGACTGCCTCCAGGAACGCCGTCCGCCGATGGGGGGCAGGAACAGCGGCGATCGCCCGCGCCCTGATCGCTGCGAAGGAGCCGCTGACCGGCGTGGCGCTGGCCGAAGCGGTCGGGGTCAGCCAACCGCGAGCGTCGCAAGTCATCCGGTTGTTGGCGGAGCAGACCGCGGTACGAGCCACGGATGATGGGTACGTCGGTCGGTCATCGAAGCTGCTCGACTTGTACGACCGACGCGCTCGGCCTGCACTGGTTCAGGCTGAGTCGTATTGGTACAGCACGCGGCCCCTGTCAGATCAGGCGGCTCGAGTCCTTCGCCTGGCGCGTGCCACCAAGACCGATGTTGCCTTCTCGGCCGACCTTGGGCCGGATCTTCTGGTGCCATGGCGACACCCCACGCTCGCAGTCGTCTACGCAAGCGAGGCGTTGGACTTGAGCGCCGCAGGGTTCGTGCCGGCAGAAGGCCGCCCGGACGCGAGCGCGATCGTGCGCTGGACGACCGATCGGACGCTGCTCGCTCCGTCCCCTCCGTGGCCGAGGTTCGTCGACGACATCCCGCTGACCGACCCGACCCAGCAGTGGTGGGACCTGCTCGATCTCGGTGGCGAGGACCGTCGGGAGGCCGCCGACCGACTGCGCGCTGCGATCATCGCCCACACGATTCCGGGTGGAGCATGAGCGCGAAGGTCGTGCTCTCCAGCCTCTCAGCGGCGATGGACGGTGGGTTCACCGCGATCGCGGACGTCAGTCAGGCGATGGCGTCCGCCGGAGCGGAGAACGATTACCGACTGATCGGTGGCGTGACCGTGATGCTGCACATCCAACGACTCGGACTCGACCTCCCGCTGCGCGCGACCGGTGACGCGGACTTCGGCGTTCCACCGCACGTGCTCCGTCGACCCGACCTCGTCGAGGCAATCGAACGACTGGGGTACCAGAAGGTGTTCGGGAACCGATGGGAACGGCAGGTCGACGAGCGTCGCGTCGCCGCGGTCGACCTGCTCGTGCCTTCGTACCGATCGCGTGCCCGCGACACGGTCACGGTGGGAGATGTCGTGACAACCGAGGTGCCGGGCCTCGCGGAAGCACTGCGCAGGCCGGGCATCAAGGTCGACGCTGAGCTTCGGCTCACGGACGGCGCCCGACTGGAGACGACCGTCGTGCTCCCCGATGCGATCGGGACCTTGGCCATGAAGGGACTCGTCCGGGCAGTGCGCACGGAGTGGCGAGACGCCGAGGACCTTTGGCGCTGTCTCGAGATTGCTGCCGCTGAGGGCGTCGAGCCGCCCGAATTCGATGACAGCGCAACGCTTCGCGATCTGCGCCTGGTGTTGTGGCGAGAGCTCGGAGCAGGCGGCGCTGCTGTCGGCGCCCTGGCCGAACGCCTGCAGGACGACGCAGCGGCGCGGCTCCGCACACGCCTTCGTGCCTTGTTGGCCGAAGTGGTCGGCCAGTACTGATGTGCGAGACGGACGGCACGATTGGCGTGATGATGAGACGCGTGACCTCCGGTCCACAGGACGGCGCGCACCGGGGTGCAGTTGCGCAGAGGACGAACCGCGCCCGGCCGCGGTGGGAAGAGTGTCGACCTCGACGCAGGGGTGGCGATCGTCCCCCTCGCCGGGACTAGGTCCACAAAGTCGGCGTGGTGCTCGACCCGACAAAGAACGCGGGCCGTGTGCGGTCGATTGGTGAGCGTCCCAAGGCGAACGCAGCGATTGCCGCGTCGATGCTGAACACTTGTTCCCAGCGCCAGTATCAGGACGTGGGCTCAGCCTTCAACCAGACCCGCCAATGTGCTTCGATACGCGTCATCGCACGGGAAGGTCAGCGTTGCGATACGTCGTTCATCGGATCGCACATCCTCGATGTCCTCGGCGGTATCTCCGTTTGCGCGGGGGACGAACGAGACGACGAGGTCGTCGAGGGACGCAGCTTGGATGCCGACCTCGCCGACGCACGATCGCCAGGTCGCGATCGCTTGGCTGAACTCAGCAGATGTGCGAACCCGCTCGAACTTCTCGTTGAAGGACTTCGTCATCGCTGCGACGCCAGCGGTCTCGTCGGTCGCCGCTGCGGACTCGCACCTCTGGTATGCGTCAGAGTAGCGGGCCTGGCCAACCCTCGTGAGCGACGACATGTAGTGAAGGTTCTTCTCTTCGGCCGGATCAGATCCGGGACGGTGCCCAACGGTGAACGTAGTCGAGACGCCGAATCCGAACTCCTTGGCGAAGTCGAGCGAACCACGATCGGGCCCGTCGTACAGCGTCACTCCGGACGCTGGATCCGGCTGATACCACTCGAACCCCTGATCGCGCATACACGCCTCGACAGCCGCATTCACTTGCCGCGTAGACTCGATGGCCAACTCGTTCTGTTCGGTCGCCGTACCGAAACCAAGCAGCACTCGCTCGACACTGTCATAGCTCAGAGTGCCTCTGTTGTCCTTCGCTGAGCACCCAAAGACAAACACCACGAGGACGAGACCAGCAAGGTCGCGACCAAGCCCGCGCCATCGCATGTCGAACCGCCTCAGACTTTCCACCAACTGAAGCCGTTGTCGACGATCGCATAGTTGTAGGGAGCCACGCAGGTCTTCACGGATGCGGCCCACGGCGCGGTGACATTGCCGAACTGCCAATTGATCGTCGGACTTCCAGACGTCCGACAGCCAGCGACGGCTTGGAGGCGCTCATTGCCCCCACCCGACGCGATCCATTCAGCTCTCGCCCACTTGGGCGTGGGCGAGTAGGTCTTGTAGATCACCGTGTAACACGGCGACCCGCAGTTCGCTGGAGTCTCATTTCCTGAACCGAGCGTCGCGTCCACAGACGTCACGCCGAGCAGCGACGACACCAACGCCGCGGCCGCTGCGACCTTGACCGCCGTAGCGCATCTTGTTGACAACCTCATGTCGATCTACCTCCTGTCGTCGATCCCTTCCGGAGTGCAGTTGAATCACCGAAGGACTTCACGTGTTCAGTGTCGAATGGCCATGATCTGTTCCAATTGGAACTCCTCGAACCTGCACAAAGCCGGTGGGACGCGGCAGGCAAAGGCAGGGCGCGAGGGTTCCGACCCGCCCTGCGAGCCACTCGTTCCGCCAGAAGGTGCACACCGGAGAACTCTGGATGGGCAACCGATGTTCGGCGCGGCCTGACACCTTGTCAGCGATGACGCAGTGTTCAACGGTTGTTCCGAGCTTCAGCGCTCCGAGAGAGCTCGCGACTACGAACGAACCACTACGTCAGCCACGTGGCACGCCCGACCGTGACCGCGGGTCACATCAGTTGCTGCATTCGCGTTGGAGGCGCTCGCGGATGTAGCGGCGTAGCTCGCCCACGGGGATGCGACGTGAGCGGCCGATGTGGACCGAGGCGAGCTGGCCGGTGGTGAGCAGGTCGTAAAGCGACCCTCGGCTGACGGAGAGGAACCGGGCAGCGTCCGGCAGGGTGACGAGGCGGAGATCATCGTCGAGGTCGGCGAGGTCAGTTCCAGTGGCGTGCATCGGATGCTCCTTCTGATCGTGCGAGTACACAGGGATACAGAGGCGCGCTTCGCTCGGGCGCAGCACTTTGCCGGCAGATTTCTCACGCGATCGCGTCGACAGTCGCGATGCCCTCACGCGACTGACCACGCGATCGCGTCACCTCAACGCGATCGACCACGCGACTGTGCGCGCCGTCGCGTGGTCAGCAACATCGCTGGCGCACCTTTGGCCTCTCAGGCCGACATCAGGTCGGCCTCGACGCGCCGGAGGCCCTCATGCCCTGCCCCTCACTCCGCTTGGTACTCAGCCAGGCGTGGCCCAACTCGCTCGTCCGCGACTCGAAGCTCGCGAGCCACAGCTCGCCGCTCAACGCCGGCGCTTCGCCAGAGACCTACGGGCAGGCCCCGAGTGCCTCGGCCGCCGGAGGCGCACGCGACTGTCGACGCAGCGACGCCCCCGCAGCCGTGATGCAAGTGCGTCCACTTCCTGTCGTGTCCGGCACCGCCGGCTCGAGCCCGTTCGGTCAATCGCCGTTCGACGGCCCGGGATGGTCGTGATGTTGTCGCTGGCGAAGCTTGGTCGGGGCAGCGAGGGTTACTACCTCGACGCAGTCGCGAAGGGTGCAGAGGATTACTACGTGGGTCGCGGTGAGGCGCCGGGGTACTGGGCCGGTCGGGGAGCCGAGCTGCTCGGCCTCGACGGTGAGGTGACGCCCGAGGCGCTGCGAGCGATCCTCGCCGGCACCGCTCCCGACGGCTCGATGCTCGGGGCGGGCAACCGAACCGTGCCGGGCTTCGACCTCACCTTCTCGGTGCCGAAGTCGGTGTCGGTGCTCGCCGCGCTCCGACCTGAGCTGTCGGAACAGATCGTCGACGCGTGCGAGATCGCGGTCGCTCGGTCGATCGCATGGCTGGAGGACAACGCGTGCTTCAGCCGGCGCGGCCACAACGGTGTCGAGCACGTCGACGGCGATGGCTACATCGCTGCCGCGTTCCGTCACCGCACCAGCCGGGCCGGCGACCCACAGCTCCACTGGCACGTGCTCGTCGCCAACACGACCCGCGGGCCGGACGGCCGGTGGCGCACCCTCGACGGCACGCGTGTCTACCCGGCGCTGCGCACCGCGGGCTTCCTGTTCGAGGCCGAGATGCGCCACGAGCTGACCAACCGCTTCGGCGTCCAGTGGCGGCCGGCGCGCAACGGCATCTCCGAGATCGACGGCGCTCCCGCCGCCGTACTGCGGCACTTCTCCAAGCGGCGAAGCCAGATCGAGGATCGCCTCGCGATCAAGGGCTACTCCAGCGGTCGGGCCGCGCAGGTCGCGGCGCTCAGCACCCGCGACCGCAAGGCCGACCCGGAGTCGGACCAGACCCTGCGCGAGCGGTGGCAACGCGAGGCCGAATCGATCGGCTTCGACCCGGCGACTCTTGACCAGCTGCTCGGCCGTCCCCGGCGGGCGCACGTGCTCGACGACGACATCCCGACCGCGCTGAGCCCGAAGGGACTGACGCACCAGAAGTCGACGTTCACTCGTATCGACGCGCTGCGCGACCTCGCCGAGCGGGCCACCGACGGAGCGACGATCGACGAGGTCGAGCGGGTCACGTCATGGCTGCTCGAAGATCCGGAGGCGGTCGACCTCGGCGTCGACACGAACGGCAGCGAAGACGTCGAACTGCGTTCCGGCCGAAGGATCGGCACGGTCACTCGCCGCTACTCGACCCGCGAGCTGCTGGCGTTGGAGCAGCGGATCATCGACCTCGCTGTTCGGCGCAGCACGACTCCGCGCCCTCAGCTTCTGCCCTCGGTCACGAAGCTCGTGCTTGCCACCAAACCCAGCCTGTCCGGTGAGCAGCGTGCTGCAGTGCACCGTCTGCTCACCGGTGAGCGGCTCGTCGACTGTCTCATCGCTGCGGCCGGCAGCGGCAAGACCTACAGCCTCAACCTCGCCCGCGAGATGTGGGAGGGCAGCCACTACCGGGTCATCGGCGCTTCGCTCGCTGCCCGTGCGGCCAAGGAGCTGGAGGACAGGCGCACATCCCGTCACGCACGATCGCCAAGCTGCTGATCGACCTCGACCGTGGCACCGAGAAGCTCGACGACCAGACGGTGCTCGTCATCGACGAGGCCGCGATGGTCGGCACTCGGGCCCTCGCCCGGCTGTTCGACGCGGCGGATGCCGGCGGCTCACGACTCATCCTGGTCGGCGATCCCCACCAGCTCCAGTCGATCGAAGCGGGCGGCGTGCTGCGCGGACTCGAGAAGCGCATACCGACGATCGGCCTCACCGAGAACCGCCGACAGCGACACGGCTGGGAACGTGTCGCGCTCGCCGACCTGCGCGCCGGCGAGGTGGGTCGCTTCCTCACCGCCTACCAGGCCCACGGTCGCATCCACATCGGCGACACGGCCGACAGTGCCAAGCAGCAGCTGATCTCCCACTGGTCGACCCAGCTCCGCTTCCGCCGCGACGTCGTGATCCTCGCCCTGCGACGCGATGACGTCGCCGACCTCAACAACCTTGCACGACGAGAGATGCTCAATGGCCGGCGACTCGGCCCCGAGGCGCTCATCGCCGGCGACTGCGAGTTCCGAACCGGCGATCGCGTGGTGTGCCTGAGCAACCAGCGCGCAGACGGCTTGCTGAACGGCCTCCGTGGCGTTATCACCACACTCAACCCCGAAGCTCGATCGTTGACCGTCCGCCTGACCGACGGAACCGACCGGATCGTGCCGACCGGCTACCTCGACGCCGGTCATCTCGACCACGGCTACGCCATGACGATCCACAAGGCGCAAGGTCTCACCGCTGACAATGCCCTTGTGCTCGTCACCGACGACCTGTACCAAGAGGCCGGCTACACCGCCCTCAGCCGCGCCCGTCTCGAAACCCGCGTCTACGTCGTCGCCGACGACTTCGACGATGACCCGAACATCGACCTGAGCCACGCTCCACCGAACACACCGACTCCCGATCTGGGACGACCGCTGTGGCGATCGGGAGGCCGGGGGTTGGCAATCGACGGCTAACGCAGCTACGCCTCGCCCGAGCAGAAGGCGAGATCGCCGCGCTCCACACCACGGGGCATGGCTACGGAACACTTTCAGGTCGGATGACACTGACATGGTGTTGCACGCCCACTGGCGCTGCACGGAGGGAGAAGACTGAACCGGCGAGGACTCCCCCCCAAACACGTTGTTGCGGCGATTTCGCTGGCTGGCGCGCGGAGCGGAGACGGTAGGGCAGTGTTCACCTTCGATGAGATATTGGATTCAGTTGACGTATCGATCGCATCCGGCGAGGTCGAACGCCTTGACATGGAGCACGTCGTCTGTGTGGTCGACGTCCTGACCGGACTCCCCAGCGTGTTCGGGCCCTTCGCGGACCCGATCTCAGCGTCGATGTTCGCCAGCCGTTTCGTCAGTGATGTCGGCTGCGACTACGAATGGGCGTTGCGTGTCAGAGTTGTTCCACTCGACCGCATCTCGGCCACGACACCAGGTGGACGCCGGTCCATAAAGGAACAGTTTCGATCGGCGCGACACTTACGTGGCGTCCGGCGCGTCATGCGCCGCTCGAATCGAGGGATGTGACCGACGATACCCAGGACCGGGAGAGGCTTCTCCGAGGCCTGATGGACTCACACGGCGGCGCCGTGCGAATCATCGTCGCGCGCCATGAGCATGATCAGACCGAGGCCGAGGAGGTGTGGTCCGATGTGTTTCAACTCGCCTACGAGCGCATTCAGGACGTGGCGAATCTGCCGGAATCGCAGCAGCGGAGTTGGTTGCTTCGCACGGCTCGCTTCCTGACCGCAAACCGGGGCCGACGCAACGCGACCCGCCGGCGAACGCTCGATCAGTTGCGACACCAGCCGCTTTCGATGGCGCCGTCAGCTGAGGATGAGTTCGTGTCCTTCGTCGAGGATGAGGAGGCCCAGAAGACGTCGGACCTCGTTCGAAGAGCGCTGCTCGGCCTGCGATTCGAGCATCGCCAGATTCTGATACTTCACGCGCTTGGCAACAACGGCCCTTCAATCGCACGTCAGCTCGGGATCACCCACGACGCTGCGAGAAAGCGACTCATGATGGCTCGAACCGAGTTTCGGCGCATGCATCCGGAACCCGTCCAGGCCTATCCCGAGAGGAGCGAAGGATGAGCGACAATCGCCTGCCGGCCGACGACGGCAACCTCTCCGCGTGGATCCTCGAGCACCCGGAAGTCTGGGGCTTTGCAGTGGAAGCGCCAACGTCCACCGTTCAGGACGACGCCGTGCGACGGATCACGTCGGGTGAGCACGCCGCTGAGCGCTCGAGCGAATTCACCCGCCGTCGCCGCCGCGCCATTGTCGGGGCCGCGTTGGCGGTTGCCGTGCTCGCCGGCGGTACGGCAGGCGTCGCTGCAGTCATTTGGTCGAGCCAGCCCACAAGGCCGAACGAGGGCATCAGTTGTCGGTCGGCCGCCGATCTTCGGGCCGATGCCATCCTCATCGACGCACAACCGGACCCAGTTGCCGGGTGTGCGGTGCTCTGGTCCGAGGGCAAGTTCTCCACACCGGGCAGCGAGCCGGTCATCCCTGAACTCACAGCGTGTGTAGCGACAGCTGGTGTCGTCGAGGTCCTTCCGGGCGACCAAACCGTGTGCGGCCGTCTCGGCCTCAGTGTGTCCGAGTCGACTCTCAACACGGAGGGCGCCGCAGTGGTGGCGCTCACCGACCGGCTGACGAACGACATCAACCTCGCCGAGTGCGTCCCAACAGACGAGGTCGCCGATGCCGCCGAGCGAATCGTCGACGAGTCCGGTCTCCAGGGATGGACGGTGGCCATCCGCGCGGACTCGGTCCAAGCGACGTGCGCGAAGACCGCGGTGGATGCGCCGACGCGCACGGTCACGATCATCAAGTTCCCCTAGTTGGAGGTCCGAAATGTCTGTTGTCCGAGGAGTTCGCGTTCTCATCTCGTGTGCATTCGTCGCCGCCCTCGGTTGGCCAGGCGCAACCGGAGCGGCCGGAGCAGGGCGCGGGGTGATTGCTTCGTTCGAAGGCGGCTCGATCAACCTCGCTGAAGGCTGGGGCGAGGCCACCGCATGCACCAGCGACGGAGTCACCACCGAGTGCTATCGCACTGAGGCCGAGATGGATGCCGACAGCGGCCAGGCCGTCGGCGCGGCATTGCGCAGCTTGACCATCGTTCCACTCGTGGCCTGCTCTAGTTCGCTGAAGCTCTATCGGTCGACCTCGTTCGGGGGTGCCGTGCTGCAGTTGACGAGTCGCGGGACATACACGAACCTCTCGCCGTACGGTTTCGACAACGACACCAGTAGCTACCAGGTCGGCGCCTGCACGTCCTACTTCTACGATGGCGCAAGCGGCGGCACGCCGCTGTACCCCGGCACGACCACGGCGAACTCGTCAGCGACCTCAATGCTCACCGGTTGGGACAACCGCGTGAGCAGCGTGTACATCGCTTGAACCGCTGCGCTACATGAGCCACTCGACCCTTCGCCCGTCGACCGATTCACCCCCCGAATCGGCGACCCCGGCCCTGACGCACCCTAGGGGCCGTCACTCGCGGACACAGGGCGGTCGACGTCGTTTCTGGCTCGTCGCGATCGTTGGGCTCGTGGCGATGTCGACGGTCTCGTGGTGGTTGGGTTCGCGGGCGCAGTCGCCGTCGCAGGCGGCAGCGCGGGCGGCGGAGCCGTCGGCGTCGTGGGTGACGGCGAGGGTGGAGCGGCGGGTGTTGGCGTCGACGGTGGTGTTGCGTGGTGACGTGAAGCCTGAGGTGGCGTTGGCTGTTGGTGTTCCGTCGTCGGTGGAGGGTGCGGGTGTGGTGACTCGTGTGCCTCCGGTTGTTGGTTCGGAGGTGGCAGAGGGGTCGGTGCTGTTGGGGGTGTCGGGTCGTCCGGTGTTCGTGTTGCAGGGTGATGTGCCGGTGTACCGGTCATTGCGGCCAGGGATGTCGGGCGCGGATGTGGCCCAGTTGCAATCGGCGTTGGTGCGTTTGGGGTTTGCTCCGGACGTGTCGGGCGTGTTCGGTGAGGCGACGAAGGTGGCGGTGACCCAGTTCTATGCGGCGGCAGGTTTCGAGCCGATTCCTTCGGTGACGTCGGCGGCGGATGTGTCGGCTGCGGAGCAGGCGTTGCGGCAGGCCGACGCGGCGTTGACCGCTGCGGCGGATGCGTTGGTGAAGGCGAGAGCGGGTGGTTCGGGTTCGGTGGTAGCGGCTGCGCAGGCCGGGTTGAATCAGGCGAATCGGGCGTTGGTGGATGCGCAGGCGTCGCGGGACGAGGCGGTGAAGAACGCGCAGGTGGCGTTGACGAACGCGCAGCACGCGTATGACGCTGTGGTCGCAGATCCGGGGTCGTCGCAGGCTGATCGGGATGCTGCGCTGGCGGGGTTGGTGCAGGCACAGACTGGTTTGACGGCGGCGACGCGGCGTGGTGATGACGCGGTGGCGGCGGCGTCGGATCAGGTGCGGGTGGCGTCGTTGCAGTTGACGGAAGCGAAGAAGGCGAACGACGTTCCAGCGGCGCTGACAGCGCGCGACAACGCGGTCGCTGCCAGGGATGCTGCCGCGCTGGGCTTGATGGCGGTGGTGTCGGCGACGGGTCCGACGGTGGCGCAGGGTGAGATGGTGTTCATCCCGGCCGCCCCCGCACGGGTGCAGTCCGCGGTCACGTCGTTGGGTCCGATCGGTGCACCACCGGCGTCGGGTGCGCCGGCGGTGGATGCGTCGGCGTTGGTGACGTTGGCGGCGGGTGATCTAGTGGTGTCGACCGCGGTCCGTGCAGGTGATGAGGGGTTGGTGCGAGTCGGGATGACGGTCGAGTTGCTCGACGAGACCACGAACACCAGATATCCGGCGAAGCTTTCGACGATCGCCGACACCCCGACGGTGGATGCGTCCGGCAGTCTGAGTCGGGCAGCGACGGTCGTGCCGGACACGCCGTTGCCGGCGTCGCTGGCGGGGACGAATCTGCGGGTGACGATCACTGCGGCGGCGAGTGAAGGGGAGGTGTTGGTGGTGCCGCTGTCGGCCGTGTCATCCACCGCGGGTGGGGCGACGAGAGTGTCGGTCCTCGAGCCCGGAGCGGTTGATCCGGTGGACGTGCCGGTCACCCCGGGGATCTCTGCCGACGGGTTCGTCGCCGTGACACCGGCGGATCCGGTGAGGTTGAAGCCGGGCGATCTGGTCGTGGTCGGTCGATGACCGACACCGACACGACGGCCACGCGGGTGGAGCCGGTGGTGGTGGTCGAGGACCTGTCGAAGGTCTTCCCCGGCCCACCGGAAGTGACCGCGTTACACCCGTGCACATTCCAAGTCGAGGCTGCGGAGTTCGTGGCGATCACCGGTCCGTCGGGGTCGGGGAAGACGACGTTGTTGTCGTTGCTCGGTCTGTTGGACACGCCCACCGCCGGCCGTTACGTGTTGGATGGTGTCGATGTGGCCGGGTTGTCGGACAACGACCGGGCGGCCGTGCGGGCGCATCGGATCGGGTTCGTGTTCCAAGCGTTCCATCTGATCGGATATCGCAGTGTCCTCGACAACGTCGAGCTCGGCCTGCTCTACCAGGGTGGCAACAAACGTGCCCGCCGACAGGCGGCGGTCGAGGTGATCGAACGGGTCGGGCTCACCACTCGTCAGGACGCCCTGTGCTCACACCTCTCCGGTGGTGAGAAACAACGGGTCGCGATCGCCCGCACGCTGATCCGTCACCCGGCGTTGGTGTTGTGCGATGAACCGACCGGGAACCTCGACACCGTCAACAGCGACGCGATCCTGACCACCCTCGAAGGCTTGAATGCGGAGGGGATGACGGTGATCGTGATCACTCACGACCCGAACGTCGCTCGCCGTGCGAGCCGGAACCTGCAGATCCGCGACGGCCACGTCACCGAAACCGACACCATGGCGGTCCCGTGATGAGCCTCACGTCGCGGCTCACCTGGCGGGACACGATCAGCGAAGCCGTCGCCGCGATCACCCAACGCCCCGTGCGCACCCTGCTCACCGCACTAGGCACCATTTTGGGTGTCGGCGCGTTCGTCGCCACCAACGGCCTCGCCGAAACCGCCCGAGCGCAGGTGTCGTCACGATTCGATGCGCTCAAAGCCACCGAAGTCCGCATCCAGGACACCAACCCCGACGGCACCAACCCGTTCCCCGACGACGTCACCCAACGCCTCGAAGCCTTGAACGGGATCAACCATGCCGGCCTCTACTACACCGTCCCCGACAACGGCACCCTCCAACCTCGCACCACGGCCACCCGCCCCACCAACCAGTCCACGGCCATTCCGGTCATTGCCGCTGACCCCGGCGCCATCGCCGCTGCGCTTCCGACCTTGCAGACCGGGCGGATCTACGACAGCTTCCACCAAAGCCGAGCTGAGCGTGTCGCACTCGTCGGACGCGCCGCCGCCACCCAGTTGGGGATCGCCCGCGTCGACAACCAACCCGCCGTGTTCATCGGCAACACCGCCTACACCATCATCGGGATCATCGACGACGTCCAACGCAACCCCGACCTCCTCCTGTCGATCGTCATCCCCACCACCACCGCGACCCACGACCTCCCCGTCAACGGTGCCAACTACCAAGTCCTCATCGACACCACCCCCGGCGCCGCCCAACTCGCCGGCCGCCAAGCCCCCATCGCCCTACGACCCGACCACCCCGAGCGACTCCAAGCCCTCGTCCCCCCCGACCCCAAACAACTCCGCAACCAAGTCTCCAGCGACATCACCTCCCTGTTCCTCGCCCTCTCCGGCCTCGCTCTCCTCATCGGCACCGTCGCCATCGCCAACGCCACACTGCTCAACATCATCGAACGCCGCAACGAAATCGGACTCCGCCGAGCACTCGGCGCCACACGCGCCCACATACGCCGACAGATCACCATCGAGGCCGCCCTGATCGGCACCATCGCCGGCATCACCGGCGCCAGCATCGGCCTCCTCGCCGTCGCCGCCACCAGCGCCACACGCGGATGGACCACCACCATCAACCCCACCACCATCCTCATCGCACCACTCATCGGACTCACCACAGGCGCCATCGCCGGTCTCATCCCCGCCATCCGCGCCAGCAACACCCCACCCGCCGAAACACTCAGGGCGTAACAAACCCGGCGCAGGTGCAACGACGTACGTTGAGGCACATTTCGTGGTGGGTCGACACTAATTGGCAGGCGTACGACAAGTCCGTCGTGTGCCGAAATGAGAGTCTGGAGACAGAAATGACTTACAGAACAAGGCGTGCCTCGATGATCAAGAGTGTTGGCGTCGCGCTGGCCCTCGTAGTCGCCAGCGCCCTTCCGGCGCAGAGCGCATTTGCGGCGGCCGGAGACTGCAGTGTCACGGGCAACCTGTGCATGAGCAAGACGGCCTACAGCGGAAGCGTGAATGGCGGAAGTACGGATACGTATCGCTTCGCCACGTCCGACCCCGATCTCTCCAACAACGCGTACAGCGGTGGCGGGGTCGTGGCGAACAACGTCATCTCGGCACGCAACCGCAACAGCAGCTTCACGAGGGCTTGCGCGTTCAATAGCACCTCGTACACGGGAGGAATGGTTTGGCAGGTTGCTTACGCGACCATTGGATTCGTCGCAGTGACCAATGGTGCCGAGTCCTTCTACTACGCAGGTTCCACCTGCTGATTCAAACATCTGCCGGTCGGGGACCACAGACCCCGACCGGTGATGCTGTCAAAAGGCCGCACGATCTATTGGTTTCCCGCAACAGCGAGACTCTGGTTCGGCGAAGCGTCCAGTGACTCTCCTCCAGGAGCATTGCGCGGCCAGATGGAACTCCGGTGAAGTTGGAATGAGGACAAATGCGAGGCAGACATGTAGTCATTTCCATGGCGCTCCTGTTGTGCGGGTGCGCGAGTGGCTCTCTACCCACAACCTCAGACAGCCGTCTGGTTGAGTCCACGTCGTCCGATGCAGTTGCACCGGACCCGGAGCAGTTTCCGGTGGGGCGGGAATGGCGGCAGGTCTATGGCTTCTTCCTAGGTGGAGATGATGAGTCGCGCGTGTACGCACTGTGGCAGGCAACTATCGAGAGCTGTATGACGCGTCGCGGCTCTGACTATCTCGCCCTGCCGCCTCCAGAGGACCAGGGTTACCTACCCAACCCGCTCGACGCCGCTGCTGCTCTGAGCCTTGGTTACCATTCGGGCGTTGCGCAAGTCGCACAGAATCCCAATGATCAACGGGCCAATAGCGACCCCACTTACGCTCTTCTGCTTTTCGGGAATGATGAAAGACCGGGCTGTGTACAACTTGCGTCGCAATTCGCCTACGGCGACGGCGGCGGCGGGTACATCGACAGTCTGAACTCCCTATCGGCCTCGATGCAGGAGGCTCAGGCGCGTTGGTTCGGGAGTCCGGACCAGATCAGCATCACAGAGCGTTGGTCGGAATGTATGAAGTCGAGGGGATATGACTTCCCAACACCCGATGCACCTCGCTCGCTGTATGCCGAGGAGCGTGAAACATCACAGGCAGAGCTTGACACCCGTTCGGCGGACCTCGAATGTGATCGAGCAACTGGATTGACCGTCGCGAGATCAAACGCGGAGCGTGAACTGTTGAAGGCCTGGGCACAGGACAATGAAGCGGCGATCGCAGCGACGATCGAAGCGCGCGCGACGTACCTTGCGTCGCTTGCAACCAAGGAGTCATCCATCGCAGACGGAACAGCTGCGATCGGTTAGCCACCCGCCACGACGACGAAGGTGGTCGAGCCGTAGGAACGTGAGTTAGGTGGTCGCCAGCGAGGACCACATCGCCAGCATGGCGAGCCGACGCGAGGTGTGAGCGCGCGATCTGACCGCTCACCGAGTCTTCAAGCAGGCGTGGCCAGGGGTGCTGCGGTTGGTCCCGCCCGGGGCGGCCCCGCGTCGCGGAACACACGGAACACTTAGCCGCGCGGTGACACTGAACTGGAGACGGGCGAGCACGCCACTTCGGCGCCTCGACGTCATGGAATCGGCACCGAGGAGGAACCATGAGCTACGCAAGACCTATTGATCACGAGCCGGGCAGCGGTGGAGCCCGCGTGACCTCAGTGTTATGGACGTCTTCATTGTCGATCCTGCGGCGATTCGCAGGGCTTGCTGTCGTCGTTGCGCTACTTGGCACAGTGTCGCTCGCAGGACCAGTTGCGGCGAGTCGTCCGTACGACTCGGGGGTGACCTACGTACTCGGAAAGGCCAGCCCTTACGTCACATCGTCGTGCGGCGCCGGCTCAGTGTGCGTGAACGTACGTACGACGAACACGTGCAACGACGCCGGCACAGCAATCTGTGGTGCGTACACCCCTCCCGGCTCAGCCGCCGACTCCGCTGGCAGATCTCGAACCGACACCGATGGAACGGTGGCCGGCGAGCTGGTTTGGAACGGTGGTGAGCGGATGTACAACAACTTGAGCACTGGCAGGCCCTTCTGCGCGTACTTTTCGGTCTCGTACAACGGGACTAACGGCTACCGTCGCGCCAACGCCGGAAGCGGATGGAACACGATGCCGTTCACTGGTGCCGGCTCCCTAGCGGTCATTCCAACAACAACTGGATGGGTCTGCTGGACGTGACGGGGATGGTTCGAAGTCGTCCGAGAAGAGTTCTCCGCAAACGGGTGTGGTCCGTTGTCCTCGTGGCGGCGACGATGGTCGGGGCGTGCAGCCGTAGCCACGCGAGTTCGGTCGTAGCATCGCCGCTGACTGCTCAGTCGCCGGCGTCAACTCCCCGGTCGACGACTTCTCCGACGACGCAGGTGTTGAGTAACTCGACGTTCGAGGATCTCAGGCAATACTCACTTGAACTGTACGCAGCGATCCCGCCCGAGGAAGATGTCGTCGTCTGGCGGGCCACGCAGACATTGATCGCCGAGTGCATGAGATTGCGGGGATTCAAGTATGTCGAGGAGCCGTACCCGGAGGGTGGGAATGCGACATACCTCGATGACCCGTATCCGCCCTTCGAGCTCCTTGCGGCGCACGGCTACCTCTGGCAGCAATACGCGATTCCTCAGCCGGCCCCCGGCGGATCGAGTGGTGCCAACCCGGACCAAGATCCGGTGCTGGGAGGCTGCTACCGGCAGGCGAGCGATGGCTTGTCGCGCGTCGACTTGGCCAAGAAGCAACAGGTCTTCTTCGACGCAGATGCCGACATCAACAGCCGACTAGCCACCGACCCACGAGTCGTGACTGCCACGCAGGACTGGTCGGCGTGCATGAGAAGCGCGGGCCTGGACACTCAGCAGCCGTCTGACGCGTTCCGGCTCGCGGAGTCCTCCGGCAACCTCGAGTCCTCTGCTTCGATCGCCATCGCGGTCCGGGATATGCACTGTCAGCAGCAGGTCCATCTCGGCGAACTGCGCCGCGACGTGAAGCGCGAGATGGTTGTCGGTTGGCTCGAAGCCCAACCGACCGCGATCTCCGAACTCAATGCCGCCGTCGATGAGCTTGTGCGGAGGGCCTCCACCGTCAGTCCTTAGGGAGCGGCACTGGCCAACGGTGCCAACTCGTTCTACTACGCGGGCTCGTCCTGCTGACGTACGGCCGGTTTCGAGACGAATTCTCGCGATGACCGCCGGCCCGAGCCGTCGCTGCGACCGCCAGTCTGCGTTGGTCCTGCGTTGCTCCCGGGTTGCTCCCACCGACGCACTTCGGAAGCGCTCCACATGGTCACTGAACAGGTACGACGCGACTATCGACCCCTCAATCTGCGAATCCCTCCCGTTCCGCCAAGGGTGTTCGTGGACGTCCACCGACGTTCACCGACGTTCGCCGACGTACGGCAAACGAAGCGGCAGCGAACGACGGCAGCGTGCGGGTGCACGGCAAGGCATCGAACGGCGAGGGATCGGTTCACCTCGACGCCGACGGTTCATGGCGGGCGACCTTCGCTGCTCCCGGCAGCGCCCGGCCGAAGCGCGTTCACCTCCAACCCGGTCGATCGCGTGGCCGCACCGAAGGTGGTCCGCGGGGCTCGACGCGCTCTCGTGTCCGACGATGATCGCCACTTGGTCGGGGCGGCGGCGAGAACGATCGACTCGGCGTAGTCGTGACGCTGCTCTTCTGCAGGGCTGGCGAGTCTCCGAGGCGCTCGGGTTCGGTTGGGAGGATCTCGACCTCGATGCCGGCATCGCTGTGGTGCGGCGGACTGTCACCCTCGAAGACGAGTGCTGCGTGCGCTTGTCCGCGGTTGACGAGTAGCTCTTTTGTAGGCGCGGCGGCCATCGCTGCTTCGGTGGTCGGCGGGGTCGCTGGCGTGGAAATTCGTGCACCACCAGAAAGGCGCCCCCATGAAGCCGTCGCCTTGTCGTTCGATCAACCGGGCGAAGTCGTCCAGGTGTCGGATCCGAGCGATGTGATCGTGCAGTCGGTCATGCCGGGGGATCCTCTCCGACTCGACCGTCGATGACCTCGCGGATGAGGTCGGCGTGGCCGGTGTGGCGAGCGTATTCCTCGATCATGTCAATCAGGATGCGCCGGAGGCTCGGTGTCCCCCAGCCGTCGAAATGGTGACCCTTGGCTCGGCCGAGTCCGCCATCGGCGACGGCTTCGGCGACCAGCACGCGAGACCGTTCGACCGCGGTCCGCCACTCCTGCCAGGCCAGGTCGGCATCGGCGGCGGCGGTCCACTGCCAGTCACGGTCCCAGCCCTCGGCATCGCTGCCCGATGCTCGGTCGTGGTCGTGCAGCTTCCAGGAGAACGAATCGACTTCGCATCGGGCAAGGTGCCGCAGCAACCCCCCGATGGTCATCGTCGACGCCCCGACAGTGATGGCCATCGCGTCGGCGTCGAGGTCGGCGCACTTCCATGCCAGGGTGCGTCTCATCCGCTCCAGCGAGCCGAGCAGCGTGTCGAGTTCATTGCCGGCGAGGGGTGGTTCGGTCAGCGGCTCAGCGGGTCGTGGTGTGTCTGGTTCCTCGGTCATGAGGCGATGGTAAAGTCAATCCCGGACGATCTACTTCCTCAAATGGGAGGGAATTCTGTGGCATCTGATCTGAGCCCGACCGCCCGGGCGTTGCTTGCGTTGGAGGTGATCCAGAACCGGCCGGGTCTGACCGGAGACGAACTGGCTGCCCGGCTGGGTGTCACCGACCGAGCGGCGCGGCGCTACGTCGCCATCTTGCGCGAGGCGGGCATACCCGTCGACTCGGTGACCGGCCGGTACGGCGGTTACTCCGTCGGACGCGGCGCTCGGGTGCCGCCACTCATGTTCAGTACCGCCGAGGCGCTCGGTCTGGTGGTCGCGCTGCTGCGCGGATGGCACGGATCGATCGACACCGATGATCCAGCAGCGACCGCGCTCGGCAAGATCCTGCGGGTGCTCCCCGACGCTGCTGCCGCTCCAGCGGAGGCGTTACGACGTGTCGTCGCCCAGAACCCGAGCGACGCGGCAGCGACACCCGACCCGACGCTGACTGCTGAAGTCGCGCATGCGTGCGAGACCCATCTCCGGCTGCAGGTCGCTTACCGGTCGCACCCCGGCCCTGAATACCAGATGGTCGTCGACCCATGGGCCGTCGTCGTGCGCCATGGCCGCTGGTATCTGCTGTGCTGGTCCCTGACCGCGGACGCCCGGCGAATCTTGCGCATCGACCGGATCGTGCGCGCAGAACCGATCGACGACGCCGTCGCGCCGCCGAGTGGTCTCGATCCGATCCGGGAGGTCGAAGACCATCTCGCCGACGGATGGACCCACGATGTCGAGGCACACATCTCCGCCCCGGTCGACAAGATCGCCCCCTGCGTCTCGCGGGCACTCGGACGGCTCACTCCCCACGACGAGCACACGTGCATCCTCCGGGGCAGCACCGACGACCCCACTTGGTACGCCGCACAACTCGCGTCGATCCCTGCCCCATTCACGCTGATCGGTTCCGACGCGGTCCGAGCAGAGCTGCACACTCTCGCCGACCGGCTGAACGCTGCCGTCCACTCCAGCGACGTGTCCGCTCGGCTGACGTCGGTGGTTCAAGGCTGCCGCGTCATGCCACGCAGAATTCGTTTCCCTCGGGGTCGAGCATGACCACGTGGCTGAGGATGTGTCCGTCGCTTTCCTCACGCACGACTGTGGCGCCGAGGCTGACGAGTTGTGGCACCTTGGCGCGGATCAGTCGTTCGCGTTCGATGAGATCCCACGGTCCGTCACCGGCGACGCGAATGTCGATGTGCAACCTGTTCTTCGCCTGCTTGCCTTCGGGGACACGCAACCAGCCGATCGCCGGGCCGATCCCTCGTGGATCGATGATCGACGCGCTGTCGGGATCGTCGAAGCCGGGTTCTGGCTCGTACTCGAGCGCTGCCGCCCAGAACGCCGCCATGAGCTGCGGATCGGATGCGTCGCAACCCAAAGTCCAATGCACTGCCATGGACAGCAGGTTAGAACGAGCGAAGAGATCCGGGCTGGGGGCCATCCGAGTTCGAGCTCACGGCCGAGGCGAAAGCAGTCGACATCAGTTCGACCGGAGGATCTTCGTCGTCGGCCTGCCCTTGGCCAACTCGTCAATCATCTTGTCGAGGTAACGGATCTCCTTCATGAGCGACTCATCGAGGTCCTCGACCCGGATTCCGCAGACCACACCCGTGATCGACCGTCGTGCCGGGTTGAGCTGCGGGGCCTCAGCAAAGAAGGTCGCGAAGTCTGCTGCATTGTGGATCTGAGCTTCCAGGGCGAGCTGGCTGTAACCCGTCAGCCAGCAGATGATCTCGTCCACTTCAGTTTTCGTACGCCCCTTACGTTCGGCCTTCGCCACGTAGTTGGGGTAGACGCTCGCCACGCTCGTCGTGTAGATCCGGTGCTGGGTCATTCTGCCGCTCGCATCGAGGTCGTCACAGGTGGGCCGGGAAACCGAAGCGTTCGAACGCCTCGGTGTCGAGGAACGCGTGAAACTCGGCAACGAGGTCGCCACGCAATTCCAACACCTGCAGTGCCCAGGGCGCGTGCCCGCCGGCGGGGTCGACCCGGTACTGGGCGAAGGCCGGGCAACCGTTCGCCCAACCGGCGAGCAGTTTCGAGCCCTCGCAGGCGGCACCCGGCCCTGCCCACCACGCCAGCACGTCATCGCGCCCTTGCAGCCACATGGCATACGGCGGCATCGACTGGATGACGTCGTCGTGAAGAAGCCGGCTGAGTGCCTCCATGTCGTATCGCTCGAAGGCGTCGACGTAGCGCGCGAGGAGGCGTTGCTGACCATCGGTCAGCGCCTGGGCAGGCGCTGGAACGGCGTCGGCCATCGTCGCTCGGGCACGCTGCAACGCACTGTTGATCGAGGGCATCGTCGTGCCGAGCAGCTCAGCCACCTCGGTAGCCGGCCAGCGCAACACATCGCACAGCACCAGCGCGGCACGCTGGCGAGCGGGCAGCCGCTGCAGAGTCGACACGAAGGCGAGGCGAATGGAGTCGCGAGCGGCGACCACCGCTGCCGGGTCGCCATGAAGATCGATGACGTGCTCGTCGGCGATCGGCGTGATCCAGGTGTGCTCGGGCAGGACGTCGGACAGGTGGATGGGGGCAGGTGTGCGCACTGGCCCGAGGTCCATCGGCCGTGCGCGGCGCTGACGGCTGCGGCCCATGTCGATGCACACGTTCGTGGCAATGCTGAAGAGCCATGAGCGCACGCTCGACCGACCTTCGAAACGGTCGGCGGCCCTCCACGCCTTGATCATCGTTTCCTGCACGGCGTCCTCGGCTTCAGCGCCCGAGCCGAGCATGCGATAGCAGTAGCCGGTCAGCGCTCGCCGGTGGACCTCGAAATCCTCCGGCTGGAGTGTCTGGACCTGTGTCGTCATCTGGGTCATCGTAGGTCCGTTCCGTTGCGGTCGGATTTGCGGTCGAGATCCACCTGTTCGTCGAGAACCAGTCCCGTCACGCCGGCGAGGTCGAGTAGCACCCGCAGCTCATCGGACACTCCGGTCAGCCGCATGGTGCATCCGAGTCGCTGGGCGACGAGCGCCAGCCGGCACAGGTCGTCCACAGCTCCAAGGTCCGGGGACGGCACACCGATCGACGACCGACTCAGCTGCCGGCCCCGCCGAAGTCGGGGGTGGGCGGGATGTCGCCGGGTCGGTAGGTGCACACGAGCACTCCTCGATCGGTCGTCTGCACCGAGATGAGTTCGAGCGCGCGCATCTCCCCGTTCGAGGGGAAGATCGTCTTGCCTCCGCCCAGCAGCACCGGCTCGATCATGAGGAGCAGTTCGTCGACCAGGCCGGCGCTCAAGAGCGCCGTCGTGAGCTGCGTCGAACCCATCACCACAAGTGTTCCGCCCGGTTCAGCCTTGAGAGCTGCGACGGCATCCATCGGGTTCCGAGCAGCCAGCAGGTGTGAGTTCTCCCAGGTGAGGTCCTCTGCACTCAACGTGGACGAGACGACGTACTTGGTCAAGGCATTCATCCGGTCGGCGAACGGATCGCTGCCGGCACGATCGGGCCACGCCGCGGCCATCGTCTGCCAGGTCCGCCGACCGAACAGCAGGGCCTCGGTTTCGTCGATGGCGGCCCCGATGGCGCCGCCCATGACATCGGGATCGAACCACGGCATCGACCAGCCACCATGCGAGAAGCCCCCATCGGTGTCCTCTTCGGCGCCGCCAGGAGCCTGCACCACTCCGTCGAGACTCATGAACTCCGACACGACGAGACGCATCAGACCTCCCCAGCGGCTTCGACGTTGATCATCCAGTTCACGCCGAAGCGGTCAGTGCACGTACCGAACAGCGGCGCCCAGAACGTCTCTCCCAATGCCATCCCGACCTCGCCACCGTCGGCGAATGCCTCGAAGATGCGGCGGGCCTCGACCTGATCCTCGAGGGTGATGTTGATGGACATGCCCTTGACACCCTGGCCATCTCCGCCCGGGTCGTCGGAGGCGAGCAGCAGATCACCGTTGTCGAGCTTCAGGGCGGCGTGCATGACGAACCCTTCAGGGGCCTCGAAGGGCATTCCCTCGGCCTCACCGGGGGGCATGGCGTCCATCCCCAGGATCTCCAGGTGGCCGCCGAGGATTTCGTGATAGCGGGTCATCGCGGCCCGAGTGGTGTTCGTGAAGAAGAGGTAGGGATGCATGGACATGGTGTCTCCGTTGTGGTCGATGTTGCTACTGGTGGTTGAGACGCACCGGGGATCGCAAACTCATCGGTCCCCACAGAAATCATCCCGACCGAACCGGCTAGCGGTCGATTGGCCTTGGTTCAGCAGGGTCTGCGAGAGCTTTCGCGAGGAGCCGCCGGACCGTCTCCAGCTCATCGAGCGTGAGGGCCGACAATGCCTGACCGGCCGCAGCGCGGCGTTGCTCGACGACGCGGGCCAGCAGGTCGCGGCCCTCGACGGTGGGCTCGACGGCGACGGCTCGGCGGTCTGCCGGATCGTCGCTGCGGGTCACCAGACCCTGCTCGACAAGGTCTTCGACGACCGAGGTGGCGGAGCGCGGAACCATGCCCAGGGTGTCGGCAAGGGTGCCCATGCGCACGGGCCCGTCCGCAGCGGCGACCGTACGCAGCGCACGTACCTGGCCCCACGTGATGCCGAGGGGAGCCAGTTGTTCCTTGGCGGAGCGGCGAGCGTCGTGGGCCACCCGGTGCACGAGGTCTGCCACCTCGACTGCCAATTGCTCACGAGCGGGAATAGAGTGGGCCATGTAGTGAGTTTACCTCACCATGACCCGAACTCACTAGAGAGCAGAACAACCTTGAGCCCACGCCTCACACAGTCCTTCACCAAAGACCGATCCGTCAACGATCACCAGCTCGCCCCCGGCACCATCCGACGCATCCTCGGCTTCGCCCGGCCCTACCGGCGCCAGCTCGTCGCCTTCCTTTCGCTCGTGCTGCTCGACGCCGTGGCCGGCGCAGCCGCACCGCTCGTCTACCGAGCCATCATCGACCAGGGCATCGCCCAAAAGCGCACCGGCCTGGTGATCGCCCTCGCCGGCGTGCTCGCCGGTCTCGCCGTTGTGTCGGCGCTCATCGGTCTCACCCAGCGCTGGTACTCGTCGCGCATCGGCGAAGGGCTGATCCACGACCTTCGCACCCAGGTCTTCGACCACGTGCAGCGCATGCCCATCGGCTTCTTCAGCCGGGCGCAGACTGGCGCCCTGGTAACCCGCCTCAACAGCGACGTGCAGGGGGCGCAACAGGCCTTCACCTCGGTGCTGTCCAACGTGGTGGGCAACGTGGCCGTCGTCGCCACCACCCTCACCGCCATGTTCATCCTGTCCTGGCAGCTCACCTTGCTGGCGCTGTTACTGCTGCCACTGTTCATCATCCCGGCCCGCCTGGTGGGCTCCAAGCTGTCGGCCATCACCCGCGAGCGGTACCAGCTCAACGGCGAGATGGGCCAGATGATGACCGAACGGTTCAACGTCTCGGGTGCTCTCGTCGTCAAGCTGTTCGGACGACCCGAGCACGAGTCCTCCACCTTCTCCGACAGGGCCGGACGGGTCCGCGACATCGGCATCACGCAGGCCATGTACACCGTGTTCTTCATGACCGCCTTGGGCCTCATCGCCGCACTGGCCACCGCACTGGTCTACGGCCTCGGTGGCGTGCTGGCCGTGAAGGGCACCCTGGCTGTCGGCACCCTGGTGGCGCTCGCCGCCTACCTCAACCGCCTCTACGGCCCACTCACCGCGCTGTCGAACGTGCAGGTCGACGTGATGACCACGCTGGTTAGTTTCGAGCGGGTGCTCGAGGTGCTCGACCTGAAGCCGGCCATCACCGACGCCGCCGAGCCCGCCCCCATTCCTGCCGGTCCGGTCGCGGTGGATTTTGACGACGTGGTGTTCCGCTACCCGACCGCTGCCGAGGTCTCACTCGCCTCGCTCGAAGGTCTGGCGGTGCTCGACGACGCGATCCCCGACACCGTGCTCCACGGCATCAGCCTCCACGTCGAAGCCGGCCACACCCTGGCCCTGGTTGGCCCATCGGGTGCCGGCAAGTCCACCATCGCCGGACTGGTCTCGCGCCTCTACGACCCGATCTCCGGTGCCGTGCGCATCGGCGGGGTCGACCTGCGCGACACCACGCTCGCCGCGGTACGCGACACGGTCGGAGTGGTGGCCCAGGACGTGCACCTGTTCCACGACACGCTGGCCGCCAACCTTCGCTACGCCAAACCCGACGCCACCGACGCCCAGCTCGAGCAGGCCCTACGCGACGCCCAGGTCTGGGACGTCGTCGCGCACATGTCGCAGGGCCTCGACACGGTCGTCGGCGACCGCGGCCACCGTATGAGCGGTGGCGAGAAGCAGCGCATCGCCATCGCCCGGCTGCTGCTCAAGGACCCCGGTGTAGTTCTACTTGACGAGGCGACTGCGCACCTCGACAACAGCTCCGAAGCAGCGGTCCAACGGGCGCTCAGCCGCGCGCTGGAAGGCCGCACATCGATCGTGATCGCCCATCGGCTCTCCACCATTCGCGACGCTGATGAGATCGCTGTCATCGACGGTGGCCGCGTGGTCGAGCGCGGCACCCACGACGAGCTGCTCGAGGCCGATGGCCTCTACGCCGAACTCGCTCGTCGCCAGTTCACCGACGCCGACGCAGCACTCGTCGCCTAAGGGTGTGGGGCAGTGCCCTGATCGAATGTTGGGCCGGTTCGTTACGTCCGGCCCAACACGATCAGGCATTACACCATCGCCCACGCATGTGGGCGGAGCGGTTCGGGCACTTCTCGTCCCTGGCCACTCGACATCGCTTCGCAGGTTGTTCCCTTGCGGGCGCCTCCGGACACTTCTCGTTCCGGTACAGGCGACACAACCACCGTGGCGTTCGTCGTGGAGGAATCCTACCGAGAATCGGCGAATTATGGGCAGACTCGGGGCAACCGCCGTCCTCGACACCCCGGCAGCGCGAACATTTCATTGCCCTGACGACCACCGAGTCGTACTCTGAGCAACGAGCGTCGCGCTCTGGTTGGGTTGCCCCGGGGTCGCCGTCCCCGAACAGCTCAGGGCCGAGCGCTCGATCCGAGGGATTCGAACGATGGCTCGCCCAAGTGCTGGCAAGCGGCCGACCAGCCCCAATCTGCGCGGTCGGCATTCTGTCCTCGGGCGGGCGTCCGCAGCAGCGCTGTTGGTCGTGCTGGCCGCATGTTCGGGAGATCTCGCCCACGGTCCGGACACCACTGCCACCACGGTGTCCTCCTCACCCGGTAGCGACACGACTGCAGCCGAGCCGTCGACCGTCACAGAACCCACGGATGACGAACTGCCCGTCCTCGACGATGTCACGCTGCCCGACTGGGTGCCAGCCACACGAACCGAGGAGTTGAACATCGCCATTTCCGCTGGATCGCCCACGGTGCAGATGGCTGTCGATGCGTTCAACCTGACGATCGGGCCGATGCCGGGCGCCACACCTTCGACACTGCCTCCCGGCACGGGCACGGGCACCCACACGGTGCGCCGACTGATAGAAGCTGCACGCGACCAGCTGTCGCCTGATCAACGCGCTGCGCTCGACGCGCTCGATGCGTCGGCGGTGTTGGTGGGCTCCATCGGGCCCGATGGTTCCGAGACGCTTGCGACGCAGCCCACGCAGCCCACGGACCCCACGACGACGACGCCACCGGCAGGCGGTTTTCGTCGGCCACAGGACCTCGATCCTGTCTCGCAGCACTATCTGGATCTACTCCGGCAGGCCTATCTCGACTGGAAGGCGTATCGCCCCGACTTCTCGATCCCCGCCCAGGAGTTGAGCTTTCTGAACCAGGCCAGCGTGATCGCCGATATGGACTCCAGTTACCCGGCCAACTCCGAGATCCAGGGGGTGCACGGGGCGGTGTGCCAGATTCGTGTGTACCCGGTTTTGTGGAAGGCTCCGCAGTCCGACGAGCTGATCCTGACGGCGTTCGCCCATGAGCTGTTCCATTGCCTTCAAGACACGTGGAACCCGACCGCGGACTTCCCCGATTGGCTCGTCGAAGCAAGCGCCCACTTCGCCGCCTTCGACCTGTACCGCGGCGCCTTCGCGCCGCCGGATCGCTACACCGAACCGGCCTACTGGTTCATTGATTCGAACGCCCAGCTGAGCTCGCGGTCGTACGACGCCTGGCCGCTGTATGAGTCGTTTCGCCAGTTCGGTGGTGATGCGTACGCGGCGATCAAGGACATCTTCACGAACGTCAGCCAGCAAGGTACGGGCAAACCCATGACGGTCGATCGGTGGCTGCAACTCGGTGGATTGGATGAACTCGTCTTCCGGGCCACCTGGTCGTCGAACGTGTTGCGATCGTCCGGGTTCACCGGCAAGGAATGGGACCTCAGGTGGCCGGGCCCCTCCGACAACGGCCCGCGCGACAACACCACCGACGGCGGTGAGCGGGGCATCGGCGCCTACGCGGTTCACGGCAGCAAGCAATTCACCCAGCCACAGATCGTCGTCACGATGTCGCCGGCCGTCGGGTTCGTCGTCGTCATTGCGAAAGTGGGGCCGCTGTTCACACACGCGGCGAGCGGGACGGTCGTGGTTGCGGAGGGTGAATCGCAAAAGTTCTGCTTCGACCCGAGTGGCTGTGTATGCCCGGAAGGCAAGGAATCGAACTCCTACCGCATGGACGGCAGCGAGATGGTGTTCTCGATGGCCCCACGCGAGGACATGCCGAGCGTCAACGTCAAGGCGGTGGCATGGGACCCCAAGTACTGCCGCAAGCAGGAACCGAAGAAGGGGCAGGACAACGGCGACCCACATCTGGTGAGCCTCGACGGGCAGGCGTTCGACGTGATGGCGCGAGGCGAGTTCGTCGTTGCCCGCGACACGACTGGAGGCTTCGAGGTGCAGGCCCGCCATTCCGAGGTCAATGGCCTGGTCGTCCCCGTCACCGGCAGCAGTGCGGTGGCGCTCGGTGGCACGGACGCCCATCCGGTCGTGTTCGGGGGTGACCCCAACAGCGTCGCTCCACCCACCATCTCGATCGATGGCGCTACCGTTGCGGACACCAGCACACCCGTCAGCGTCGGCGGTATCGACATCACCATGGTCGGGGACGACCATTGGATCGCCATCTGGGCAGACGGCAGCACCGTCGACCTCCACTGGAACCATGGATGGTTCGCCACGATCTCCGTCTCGCCTGCACGCGCCGCGCACATGACCGGGATGCTCGGCAACGCCAACGGCGACTTCCGCGACGATCTTGTGTTGGCCGATGGCACCCACGTCGACCCGACGGACAGCGTCACCATCGACACCAAATACGCGCCGCGCTGGTACGTCACGGCGGCCGCCTCGCTGTTCGACTACAAGCCCGGAGAGTCCACTGCATCCTTCCGGTCCCCGCCACCCGAGCCACCCCCACCACCGCCGGCCGCGACGGTGACGAAATGCACGGACGCGCTCCCCTCAGCAGCGACACGCGCCGAGTTGGCAGCGTGTGCCTACGACATCGCGGCCACCGGGTTCGATGACTACGCGACCACCTACGCGGACAGCATCATCAGTCGTCTCGCCGACGAGCCGCTCGGCGCGGTACCCGACACACCAACGTCACCCACCATCATCACGACTCCCACAGCGAGCGGCTCGTCGGTCGTGCTGTCCGGCACGATGGCGAACACTTCGACCGGTCCTGAGGTTCACGAGACCCTGACGACGTCGATCGATGTCGTGGAGGGCTCGATCATCCTCGGCCAGGTCGCTCAGTGCGGCGGCGGTGTCAACATCCGGATGGAGGCAGTGCTTCGCGGCGGCAACAACCAGCGCAACGAGGTCTACCTGTGTGATGCGGCAGGCTTCAACGTCGCCATGAACAGCACGGATGAGGTCGTCGCCGGTGAGGCCGCGTTGTGGGCGAGTGCCGGGGGTACCTACGACATCACCATCAGGTCCAGTTCCGACGAGCCGCTGTTCACCCAGGTGACCATCTCCACCGACCCGACGCCCACGATCGTGACGGCAGCCGATGCGGTGTCGAAGGGTTACTCCGGTCGCCTGACGAGTGTGGCCGACACCGTCGTGATGTTGCCGGACACTGGTGGGCGGTCAGTCACCTGGACGGTGACCGGCCTGGACGCCGCATGTGGCGTCACCTACTACGGGGCCGATGGGCGCAGCACTGGAGGTCCGCACCCAATCACGGTCTGCGGGCACCCCGACTCGTTCTCACTCCAGAACTCGGGCGAGTTCGTGCCGTTCATCTTCTACGCACACACGACCACGCCGGTCGACCTGAAGGTGACGCCGACCCCGTAGCGGCTCAGAGAACGCTGGTGGAGTCGTAGTCGCTGATCATCGACATGCTGCCGGCGCTGCTGGCGGGCTCGATGAAGCTGGTGTCGGTGCTGGTGTAACCCATCGAAGCATCGAGGGCGGTGTAGCCCTCGTCGTTGATCGGGCCGTAGTAGGCCTCCCACGAGTGGTCGTAGGCCTCCTGGCCGGCCGTCTGCGCCAACTCTTCTGCCCAGTACATCTGGTTGGCGTTGTCGGTGTCGCCGTTCAGCCAGAACTCGTCACCGGCATCGTGCAGGGGGATCTGCAGGTCCCACAGATCGTTGCTGGTCTGCATCCAGTCCTGGCTGACAGCCTGGTCGTTGCTCGGATCGTAGAAATCGAAATCGTTCATGTCAGGTTCTCCTTGTGTGGGCGAGGATTGCTCGCTGGTGTTGACCTGACAGATGCGTACTTCGCGTGAGGAGTTCCGCGAGTTCCGGCTTTGTTCAAAGATTCTCCGAGACGCGAAAGGGGCCGGCGCATGTGCGCCGGCCCCTTCGAACTCGATCCCCCCGGACTCAGAGGTCGGGATCCGCGGCGTAGCTGGTGTCGACGTAGCTGGTGTCGGCGACGTAGCTGGTGTCGACGACGGGCTCGCTGTAGCTGCTCGTGTCGACATAGCTGCTCGTGTCGGCGTAGCTGGTCTCGTCGACGGACTCGTACGTGGAGACAGTGGTGGTCTCCTCCATGCTCGTCCACACGTCGCCGGAAGCTTGCCATGCGGCATCGGCATCCGAGCCGGCGGCGAGCGACGCCTGGTTGAGGTCGTACGAGGCCAGGCTGTCGCCGGCGAGGTAGGCATCGACGGACTCCTGGTACAGGTCGTTGGAGACGTCGGAGTTGGTGTGCCAGTCCTCCATGTACGCCCCACTGACCTCGGCTACCTCGCCGTAGTCGGTGCTGTTGTAGCTGTAGGAATCGGTCTCGACAACCGGCACGCCGGGGTCGAAGGTCGGAACTTCTTCGTAGGCCGGAGCCTCCGTGGTGACTTCGTAGCTGGTCGTGTAACCGCTGTCGTAGGTGTCGCCCGTGTCGCTCATCTTCATGTCCTCCTGGTTGGTGTCCCGGCTGGACCGGGATCGGTTGGTTGTTCTGACAGATGCACGCTCGAGCGTTGAAGTTCCGCGTCCGAGCAAAAGATTTTGCGGTGGCTCACACCTGCTTCGAGGCCTGGTACATGCGGCCGAGAGCGACGGTGAGAGCGAGAGAGGCCAACAGGCTGATGTAGAGCCCGAATCCGGGACCGCCGTCGAATCGCACGCCGTACTGCGAGTAGATCGATTTCAGGTCATCGGACGCACCGTTGAGGTGCACCAGTTCGGCGATCATCAGCACAGACAGCAGTGCCGCCAGCCCGACGGCAATCTCTGGGCCCCGAGTGATGGGCTTCCCCATGCGCACGGCGGCCGCAACCCCAACTGCGCCGAGAAGCAGCGGCAACAAGACGACCATGTCAGTACCCGAATCGACCGATTGACCAGCTTCGAACTTCTGCAAGTTCTCGAGGGTGACATCCCAACCGCGGATGAGCCATGGCCCGTCCTCGCCTGACCACGCGTTGGCCGGGCTGGATGCGCTCTGGCCCGTCTGGGTGTTGGTGGCGTCGGCGTCGGCCCAACTGAAGAAGCTGAACACCACGAACAGCGCCGCACACACGACGGCGATCGCGAAACCATCGAACCGTTTCAAGTCCTCCACGAAAGACTGCACCGTCAGCGGTCCGCCAGGTGCTGCTGGGGCGGCAGGGGCGCCTGGGAAGCCAGGAGCAATCTGCTGGCCGAAGCTCTGTGGCGCAGCGGGTGTGCCGGCGTAGGCCTGCGGCGCTGGCGGGGCAGGCTGACCGATCGATGGTGACGGCGGAGTGCCCTGATTGGTGTGCTCTGTCCATTGCGAGCCGTCCCAGTAACGAAACGGTGCGCGCCCTGAGGGGTCGGGGTACCAACCAGCGGGAGGGGGATGAGGAGAATTCACGAGTGAGTCACTTTCTTCAGCATCGGGGTTCGTAGAAAGGATTGCAGATACGCGGCGCTCAGAAAACCGTTGGCTCAGAACGCGCAGTCAGCGAAGGTGTTTTGAAGGCTGGCCGCAAAGCCGGCGAGGTCGACGAGTGCCAGTGCACGGGCTTGGGCACGGCCCTGCACACCAAAGGTCAAGAAGCGCTGCGTGACACAGGATTCATCGACATTTCCACCAAGGGCCTCGACCGCGGATGGCACCATCATGGCCAGAAAGTCTGCGTCGGATGCGCAGGTGACGAACGGCGTGAACGCCGCCGTGGCCTCGTCGAAGGTGAGCAGTTCACCGTGCGCAAGACGCTCGGTCTGGCTGCCCGCACCGCCCATCTGCGTGGCAACGCAATCGAGTGCTGTCGCAGAGCCGGCGACGCCGAAGGTGGCGGCATACGCGGCGCTCAGCTCGTCACGAGTGATCGCGTCGTTCCCTGCTGAACCGCCGTTGGCGTCGGCCGTGTTGGCGATGTTGGTGACACCGGGAGCGGCGACGTTGTTCGACGTACCGTGGTCGTCGCGGACCACCAGCCACCCGACTGCTGCGACTGCAAGTGCGGCGGCCCCGGCGACGAGCCAGGCCGAGTTGCGTCGCGGCGACTGAGGGAAGGTGACCGGCATCGGAAGGTCGCACGTGGATGTGGGTGTGGATGTGAATGACATGGCGGGTCCTCGTGGGTAGGTGGATGTGCCCGACAGATGCAGCACATCGCTCACGAGTTCCCTCCTGACAGGGTTTCTTCGATCCAGCACGGCAGCAGTTCGTTCGATCGCCATGAACATTCCGATTACTGTGAACACCAGCACTACGCGTGAGACGGGAGTGGACATGACCTCGAAACGATTCGGTATGACGCGCGCCGCGGCAGCGTGCGCCGTGGTCGCATTGACGGTGATGGCGATACCCGGCAGCGCCTCGGCGTCCATCGACCAGTGCGTCCGCAAGAAGGTCAGCACTGGCATGGACACCAGCAAAGCGATGGCCGAATGCCTGCAGGATGCCAATAGCCCGACCAAGACACTGCCGCCGGTGCTGGTCAACTCCGGTAACTCGAACTCCGGCGGTACCTCCACCGGTCTGCTCGCACTAGTGGGCGTGGGCGGCGTGGCCCTCGGAGCGATCGCGACGATGATGCTGCGCAAGCCATCCGGCGCGTCGTCGCCGGCACCCTCGGCACCGTCGGCCAGCATGCCCCCACCCGGCTTCACCGCACCCGCCATGCAAGCCCCGGCCGTCGATCGCAGTCGGCCACTCGTCGACACGCTCATCGACCTCAGCGATCGCGTCTCGAGTGGGGCGTTGCGCGCCGAGATCATCGCTGCACTCGCGACGGCGGGCGTGCAGACCATCGAACCCGCCCAGGGGGCCGTCTTCGACGCCAGTCAGATGCGCGGGGTCGGCAGTGCTCCCGCGCCCGACCCAGGCTGGGTCGGCAGAGTCGCATCCACGGAACGCGCCGGCTTCGTCGACGCGGGCAGAGTCATGCGTCTGCCCGATGTCGTCGTTTACACCTCGGGCGATTGAGGTCGCCTGTGCCCGGTTCGCCGCCGCCTCCCCCTATCTCGTCACGCATCCGACAGTTGTGTGACGACGCGCTCGAACACCTCGTTCCCGGCCCCGGCCGCACGATGGCCGAACAGATCAGCGCCAAACTGGCTGCGCCGCTCACCATCACCGTCGCCGGTGGTGTCAGCTCCGGCAAGTCGACGCTCGTCAACGCACTCCTCGGCCAGCGGATCGCTGCTGTCGATGCAGGGGAATGCACCCGGGTCGTCACCGAGTTCCGCTACGGGGCGCACGAACGCGCCGAGGTGATCGGTACCGACGGATCGGTCACTGTGCTGCCGCTGGCGCGGGGCCGTATGCCCGACCACCTCGGCCGCCCGGTCGAGCAGATCTCGTCGGTCGTCGTGTACCTGTCGAACGCGCTGCTGGCACACATCGCGGTCGTTGACACGCCTGGGCTCAACACCGTCACCGAGGTCAACGAGGAGACTACCGCGAGCTTCCTCGGGGTCTCGGGCCGTGAGGGCGAGCAGACCGCCAGTGCAGTCAGTCGCGCCGACGCCTTGTTGTTCCTCCTGCCACTGCTGCGCCAGGCCGACGCCGAGATACTGCGCGGCTTCTCCAAGTTGTTCGGCGGGTCGTCGCTGTCGGCCGCATCGGCAGTCGCCGTACTCAGCAAGGTCGACCGGCTCACCAAGAACGGCGATCCGCTCGTCGCTGCCGCGCCGATCGCGGCGCGCGTCGCAGCAGAGCTTCGCGGAGTCGTGAGTTCCGTGCTGCCAGTGGTCGGCCTGCTGGCCGAGACCGCACAGGCAGCCGTTTTCACAGAAGCCGACGCGCGTTCGCTGGCGACAGTCGCTGCGGTCAGCGACCCCCTCGATCGCGACGACATGCTGCTGACCGCAGAAGACTTCCTGAGCTTCGACCTGCTCGAGCTCGACCGTCCCGCCCGCGTGCGACTGCTCTCGATGCTGGACCTGTACGGATTGAAGGTCGCGGTGAAGGCCGCCGACGAGGGCGCTCGCACCGCGTCGGACTACCTGCGAATCTTCGACTCCGCCAGCGGCTTCGCGGCGCTGCATCAGGTAGTGACGCAGCGTTTCGCCGGCCAGGCCGAGGTCTTCAAGGCCCACGCTGCCCTCAACGACCTTCGCCGCGCCAGCTACCTACGCAACGATCCCGACAACCTGCGGGCGCTGCGCGCGCTGCGGTCGCCACTCGAAAAGATCGAACTCGACCCTGCGCTGCTGCAGCTTCGCCTGTTGGAGGTCGCGAACGCGATCTCCATCGGCGACCTTGCGCTCCCCGATCCGCTGGTGAGCGACGTGATCGCCTTGACCAGCACCGTCGACCCGCGCTCCGCGGTCGGGGCAGTGGCCACGCGCAGCCGCGACATCGCAGCCGACGGCGCCGCACGCTGGTCGACGTGGGGCAACGACGCGCGCCGCAGCCCCAATGAGGCACGGCTCGCCCGAGTGGTGAAGGAGGCCTTCGAGGTCATGTGGCATGAGTTCGAGGGGGTGCAGCGATGAGCGACGACACACACGATGAGACGACGGACGAGACGGCCGACGTGACGGCAGACGAGAGCGAAGCGCACAAGTCAGCTCGCGACCCGCTCGCCACCCAGGTGCTGCGGCTCGCGAACCGGGTGCACGCAGCCACCCGAGACTGGAAGCGCGGCGACCTCGCCGAGCGCGTCACGGCCGAAGCATCTCAATGGAACGAACAGAACCTGGTGGTGGTTGCCTGCGGCGACATCAAGCGTGGAAAGAGCTCGCTGCTCAATGCGATCCTCGATCGCAGCAACCTGCTTCCAGTCGATGCCGACGTCGCCACCAGTGTGCATCTCGTCATCCGCTACGCGGACGAGTTCGACATCGTCGTCACTCGCATCGGCGACGACGGCGAGCCGACGCAGGAGCACATCGGGGTCGATCAACTGATCGACGTCGCCTCCATGCAGGGCGACGCCGCCCGCCGCGAGGGGGTGTCCGCTGTCGAGATCGGCCTGCCGCACCCGGTTCTGGCACGTGGGATCGTGCTGATCGACACGCCGGGTGTGGGCGGTATGAGCCGAGGCCACCGCGACCTGGCGCTCGCAGCGCTCGGCCAGGCCGACGCGCTGTTGTTCACAGTCTCGGCGGAGGAGCCTGTTGCACGCTCCGAACTCGAGTTCCTGGTGGAGGCGAGCGAGCGCACCGAGCGGATCATCCTGGTGGTCACCAAGTCCGACGCCAACTCCGAGGCCGCCAACGGCGAGATGATTGCCGAACACCGAGCAAAGATGCGCACGTTCGCCGACACGTTGCAGTCCAAGCTGGAGACCGGCGCCGACGACGGCCAGGTCGACGTCGCTGTGCCGGCACGACTGCGGCGATTGCTCGACACACCGTTCGTGCTCACCAGCAGCTTCCTGGCCGAGCAGGCCCGGACGCGCCGCGATGCCGGTCGCACCGAGCAGGCCGACCGCCTGATGGCGCGCAGCGGCATCGATGAGCTGCGTTCCCTGCTCGAACGCAGCGCCGACAACCGCGACTTGATCCGTGTGGCCAACCTGATCGCGCTACTACGCGTGTTGCTGGCCGATGTGGACCGCGAGACGCAAGGCCGCATCCGCGCGTCCAGCGGTGACAGCAAGGTGGCCGACGAACTCGCCGAGCGTCAACGCGCGCTGGAGGAATTCGGTTCCAAGCAGGCTCGCTGGCGAAGCACGCTGGGCAACAGCATCGTGCGGTTGCAGACCAGCTCATCGCGGCTGGTCACCAAGGAGCTGAACCGAGTCAAGGACCACTACAACGAGGTCATCGACCTCAGCCCTGACAGCGAAATGTTGATGGAGTCGATGCCGGCCGAACTCGAGCGCTCGTTGCACGGCGCGTGGAACGAGATGGTGCAGTCGATCAACAACGACTTCCGGTCCACGCTGGGCAAGGTGCTCGCCGAGTTCGGTGCCGACGGTATGGACGTGATACTCGGCGAAATCGAGATGCCAGAGGGTCTGCGCGAGCTGGCGGGAGCGCGTACCAGTGTGCGAGCCGACGCGAGCTTCCTCGACGACGGGCTGCCGATGGCGATGCAGACCTACACGTTCTCCAACATCGCCAACGCAGCCGCCCGTGCACTCGGGCTCGCCAGCGGCGGCCTCGGGCTCGTGGCGTACGGCATCGGGGCCGCGATGGCGGTGCCGATCGGCAGGATGCGCAAGAAGTCGCGCGAGAAGCAGCGGATGAAGGCAGACCT
>Ga0209476_10000205_pt1 | contig 40630 bp, 27 predicted proteins | sample KloWWTrecipitate_FD_187179 | JGI IMG/M metagenome (GOLD analysis project Ga0209476, IMG submission 187179) | Active sludge microbial communities from Klosterneuburg, Austria, studying microevolution and ecology of nitrifiers - Klosterneuburg... | ecosystem: Engineered > WWTP > Aerobic digester... | reverse complement strand
TCACATGCGTCTTGCCGCCGGGCACATGCGTCTTGCCGCCGGGCACATGCGTCTTGCCGCCGGGCACATGCGTCTTGCCGCCGGGCACATGCGTCTTGCCGCCGGGATTTGCTGCGGTTTTTGCTGTGGGTCTTGCTGCGGTTTTGCCTGCGGCTTTCCGCCGGGGTTTTGCACGGCGTTTCGCAGGGCGGGTTTCGGTATCTGTCCCGATATCTGCAGGCTGGGGCGGCTGTTCAATCATTACGGTTCTCAGTCTTATTCAATTGCTTTGGCTGCCTTGCGCGCGGACCCCTGCGCCTTTGCTGCCCGGAACCGGGGGCTTGGGCAATGCCATCCGCAAAGCTGGATGCCGGGAAAGCGGCAAGGTTGCAAATTTGCCTGTTCACTGTGCCTTGCGGCCATTTTCTGTGCAACGATCCTGCGGCGGTCCTGCGCCGCGCCGGCGCCGTCAGCTGCCCGATACAGGGACCGCAGATCTCGCCTCGCGCAGGACGGCGAGGAGTTGTTTGCCGTAGTCGTTCTTGGCCAGTTTTTCGGCGATGGTTTGCAGTTCGGCTTCCGAGATCCAGCCTTTGGCGAAGGCAATCTCTTCGGGGCAGCCGGTTTGCATGCCCTGACGTTTCTGCAAGGTGCGCACGAAGTTGCCGGCATCGAGCAGGCTGTCATGGGTGCCGGTGTCGAGCCAGGCAAAGCCGCGGCCCATCCGTTGCACCTCCAAGCTGCCTTCGGCCAGATACATCTCCAGCAGGCTGGTGATTTCGACCTCGCCGCGCGCCGAGGGCTGCACCTGATGCGCGCGCGCAGGCGCGGTGCCGTCCAGAAAGTAAAGCCCGGTGACGGCATAATTCGATGGTGCCACTGCGGGTTTTTCGATGATCTGGGTCACCCTGCCCTGCGCATCCATCGCCACCACGCCATAGCGTTCCGGATCCGCCACATGATAGCCAAAGACGGTGCCGCCCGTCGGCTTGGCATCAGCCTCGGCCAGCAGTTCCGGCAGGCCGTGGCCAAAAAAGATGTTGTCGCCCAATACCATGCAGGACGGCGCCCCATCCAGGAAATCCTCGGTCAGCGTATAGGCCTGCGCCAGCCCGCCGGGATGGTCCTGCACCACATAGCTCAGCTGCAAGCCCCATTGTGCGCCATCGCCCAGCACGCGGCGGAACTGGTCCTGATCCTGCGGCGTGGTGATCACCGCGATCTCGCGGATGCCTGCCAGCATCAGGACCGACAGCGGATAGTAGATCATCGGCTTGTCATAGATCGGCATCAGCTGTTTGGACACGCCGATGGTGATCGGATAGAGTCTGGTGCCCGATCCGCCTGCCAGAATGATCCCCTTGCGTGCGGTCATCTGCCTTGCTCCTTCAACTCTGCAATCACCCGGGCCAGCCCAAGCTGCCAATCGGGCGGGTCAATGCCGAAATCGGTCTTCAATGTGCTGCCATCGAGCCGGGAATTCTGCGGCCGCCGCGCCGGGGTCGGATAGGCTTCTGACGCGATATCCTCGACCGCGACCGTCAGATCAGCGCTGCGAAAGATCGCGCGGGCAAAATCCGCCCAGCTGACCGCAGGCTGCCCGGCATAGTGATAGCTGCCGCCCGCAGCCCCCGCCCGCAGCGCAGTCGCCATCGTGACAAGCGTGGCGGCAATATCCGCAGCAGCTGTCGGCCCGCCGATCTGATCGGCAACCACCCGCAAAACTGGCCGGTCTGCCCCCAGCCGCAGCATGGTCTTGACGAAATTCGCCCCATGGGCCGAGAACACCCACGACGTGCGCAGGATCACATGCACCCCCCCTGCGGCCCGCACGGCCTCTTCGCCCGCCAGCTTGCTCTGCCCGTAAACCCCCAGCGGCCCGGTGGCATCACCCGGCTGCCAGGGCCGCGTGCCACTGCCGTCAAAGACATAATCGGTCGAGATGTGCAAAAACGGCAGACCGCGCGCCGCAGCCGCAACCGCCATCGCCGCAGGAGCCGCCGCATTGACCGCCATCGCCGTTGCCACATCAGATTCCGCCCGGTCAACGGCCGTATAGGCGGCGGCATTGATCACCACATCGGCCTGCGTGCCTGCAATCGCCGCCGCACAGGCCGCAGGGTCGGTCAGATCAGCACGGGTCCGGCCCAGAAACAGCGCATCGGGCAACAGCCGCGCCAACTCGCGGGCGACCTGCCCGGTTTGACCAAAAACCAGCGCCCTCATGCCCTGGTTCCCAACCGCTGACCGACCCCTGCGCGGGCCTGCAAGGGCTTCCACCAGCTCTCATTGTCCAGATACCATTGCACGGTGCGCGCAAGGCCTTCCTCAACCGTCACGGATGGCCGCCAGCCAAGTTCGTCACGGATGCGTTTGGGATCAATGGCATAGCGGGCGTCATGGCCGGGGCGGTCGGTGACAAAGCTGATCTGATCAGCATAAGACCCGCGCGCCTTGGGACGCTTTTGGTCCAGAATGGCGCAGAGCGTCTGCACCAGTTGCAGATTGGTCCGCTCGTTCTCGCCACCGATGTTATAGCTGCGCCCCACCACGCCCTTGGCCACCACCAGCAGCAAGGCCTCGGCATGATCCTCGACATAAAGCCAGTCGCGGATGTTGGACCCGTCGCCATAGATCGGCAAGGGCTTGCCCGCCAGCGCGTTCAGAATGATCACCGGCACCAGCTTTTCGGGGAAATGATAGGGGCCGTAATTGTTGGAACAATTGGTCAGCACCACTGGCAGGCCGTAGGTTTCCGCCCAGGCCCGCACCAGATGGTCAGAGGCGGCCTTGGAGGCCGAATAGGGGCTGCGCGGGTCATAGGGGGTGGTTTCGGTGAATTTGACCGCAGGATCGGCGGGCAGGGATCCGAACACCTCATCGGTCGAGATATGGTGAAAGCGGAACGCCGCGGGCCTGCCGGTGCGCGTCCATTGTGCGCGGGCGGATTCCAGCATGTTGTAGGTGCCGGTGATATTGGTTTCGACAAAATCCCCCGGCCCGTCGATTGATCGGTCGACATGGCTTTCTGCCGCCAGATGCATCACCACATCGGGGGTGTGGCGGGCAAAGATCGCCTCCAGCGCAGCGCGGTCGCGGATATCGGCGTGCTCGAACACATAGCCCGGCGCGTTTGACACTGGGGCCACGTTCTCCAGACAGGCGGCATAGGTCAGCGCATCCAGATTGACCACCTGATGCCCTGCCCGCACCGCCTGCCGCACCACCGCAGAGCCGATGAAGCCTGCCCCGCCGGTCACAAGGATCTTCATCGCTTAGCCCTCGTAGACAAAGGGGGACTGGAAATCGGCAAAGCGCTCTGCGGCCAGATCCTTGGGCGACAGCACCGCAGAGGCTGCATCAATGCCCCAGTCAATGGCCAGATCGGGGTCGTCAAAGCGCACCGCCCCGTCACAGTCGGGCGCATAGACATCCGAGCATTTGTACAAAAGCTCGGAGTTCGGGGCGCGGGTGACAAAGCCGTGCAGAAAGCCCTTCGGGATCAGCAGCTGACAACCGTTCTCGGCCGAAAGCTCGACCCCGACCCAGCGTCCATAATGGGGCGAGCCTGCCCGCACATCGACCGCCACGTCAAAGACCACCCCTGCCCCGCAACGCACCAGCTTGTCCTGCGCATGGGGTGGCGCCTGATAATGCAGCCCCCGCACCGTGCCGACGGGGCGCGACAGCGAATGGTTGTCCTGCACAAAGTCGATATCGATCCCCTGGGCGCGCAGGGCATCACGGTTCCAGACCTCGGAGAAAAAGCCGCGATCGTCGCCGAACCGTTTCGGCGTAAGGATCAGCACACCGGGCAATGCAGTTTGTTCAATCACAGTCAAAACACCTTTGTCGCAAACATCCCCGTGCCCGCCAAATTGCAGTATCATATCCCCCGCTGATACCAATTCCACCGCCTCAAGTCCATGCAGCGCGTCAGCTCGGATCGGCCCGCCTCAGATCGGCCCGCCTCAGATCGGCTCAGATCAACGGGGCCCCTGCTTGGCCAGCGCATCAAAGCCGCGCAGGCTGGCAATCAGATCCGCCATCTGGTCAACCGGGATCATGTTCGGCCCGTCCGAAGGTGCTGCGTCAGGATCCTGATGCGTCTCGATGAACACCATCGAAACCCCAACCGCACAAGCCGCCCGCGCCAGCACCGGCGCAAATTCACGCTGCCCGCCGCTGGTGGTTCCCTGACCGCCGGGTTGCTGCACCGAATGGGTGGCATCAAACACCACCGGCCAGCCGGTCCGCGCCATCACTGGCAGACCGCGAAAGTCACTGACCAGCGTGTTATAGCCAAAAGAGGTGCCGCGCTCGCACAGCAGGATGCGGTCATTGCCAGTGCTGGCGATCTTGTCGGCGACATTGCCCATGTCCCAGGGCGCCAGAAACTGCCCCTTCTTGACGTTGATCACCGCCCCGGTGCGGCCAGCAGCCAACAAAAGATCGGTCTGGCGGCACAGGAACGCCGGGATCTGCAGGATGTCGCAGACCTCGGCGGCAGGGGCGCAATGGCTGGGCTCATGCACATCGGTGAGCACCGGCACGCCGAATTCGGCCTTGATCGCAGCCAGCACCTCCAGCCCCTTTTCCATCCCCAGCCCGCGCTCGGTGCTGATCGAGGATCGGTTGGCCTTGTCATAACTGGCCTTGAAGACGAATTTGGTGCCTGTCGGCGCGCAGGCCTCGGCGATCTTTTCGGCCATCATCCGGGCGTGATCCAGACTTTCCAGCTGGCACGGCCCGGTGATCAGCGCGATCGGGTGATGGCCGCCGACGGTGATGTCACCGATGGTCAGGATGCGGGTGTTGACGGCAAGCATGGCGGTTTCCTTCAGATCTGCGCGCGCAAGGCGGCTTCGATGCGGGCGATATCGGCAGGGTTGTTCAGCTCCCAGAACACCCGGCCACGGCCCTCGACCTCGACACAGGCGACAGGCACGCCGTTTTCCACAAAGCGCAGCTGTTCCAGCCCTTCCAGCAGTTCCAGCAGTTCCAGCGGGCCGGGGGGCAAGCCGATATAGGCCGCAAGCGCTGCCGGGCGATAGGCATAGACCCCGACATGGTGAAACACCGGGATCGGGTCGGGCAGCTTGCCAGGGTCGATATAGGGGATCACTTCCTTGGAGAAATAAAGCGCATGGCGCGCGGTGCCAAAGACCGCCGTGGTGCCGCCGACCCGGCCTGCCTTGCGGTCCTCGAGGAAATGGCCATAGGTCAGCGCGTCACAGCGCAGCACCGGGGTTGCCACCTGCGCCGCAGGGTCACGCGCCATCGCGGCGATCAGATCGGTCAGGAACCAGGCCGGCGTCAGCGGCGCATCGCCCTGCAGGTTGACCACCAGATCGGCCTGCAGCCCGGCATTGGCAAGCGCCTCGGCGCAACGCTCGGTGCCATTGCGGCAGTCCTGCGAGGTCATGATCACCTCTGCGCCAAAGCCCTGCGCATGGTCGCGGATGCGGGCGTCATCAGTGGCGACATAGACGCCTTGCACGCCCGGCACGGCCATCGCAGCCTCCCAACTCAGCCGGATCAGTGATTTGCGGCTGCCATCGGGCAGGCCAAGTTCAGCCAGCGGCTTGCCCGGATAGCGCGTCGAGGCATAGCGGGCCGGGATCAGGATCACCGTTTTCATGCCACACCTGCCCGCAGGCAGTCGTGGATATGCAGGATGCCGACCGGGCGCATCTGCGCATCCGCCACCAGCAGCACCGAGATCTTGCGCGCGTTCATCAGCGCCAGCGCCTGAGCCGCCAGCATCTCGGGCGGCACCGTCACCGGGTTGCGGGTGGCGATGGCGCCCGCACTATGGGTCAGAAGATCGGCAAGGTTGCGCCGCAAGTCGCCATCGGTGACGATGCCCGCAAGGGTGCCATCCGCGGCCGCCACCGCGATGATGCCAAAGCCGCGCGCCGACATGGTCAACAAGGCCTCGCCCATCGGGGTGGCCTCGCTCACCAGTGGCAGCGCATCGGCCCCGTGCATCAGATCATCGACCCTGCGCATCCGCGCGCCCAGCTTGCCTCCGGGATGAAAGCCGCGGAAATCTTCAGGGCGAAAGCCGCGGGCCTCCATCAGCGCCACCGCCAGCGCATCGCCAAGCGCGATCGACAGCGTGGTCGAGGTGGTGGGGGCCATGCCGATCGGGCAGGCCTCGGGGGCGGGCGGCAGCAGCAATTTATACTGCGCGGTCCGCATCAGCGTCGATCCGGCGCGGCTGCAGATCGCAATGACCGGAATGCCAAAGCGCGCGCAATAGGCCAGAATATCGCCCAGCTCTTCGGTTTCGCCGGAATTGGACAGCAGCAGGCAGATGTCACGGTCACCAATCATGCCCAGATCGCCGTGGCTGGCCTCGACCGCATGAACGAAATAGGCTGGCGTGCCGGTCGAGGCGAAGGTGGCCGCGATCTTGCGCCCGACATGGCCCGATTTGCCGATGCCCGAAACCACCAGCCGCCCCTGCATCGCCAGGATCGCCGCCACCGCCGCATCGAAATCCGCCGGAACCGCTGCCGCCATATCCGTCAGCGCCTGTGCCTCCAGCCGCAGCACGCGGGAGGCCACGGCAGAGGGCGTTTGCGCCGTCATCCCTTGCGCCGTCATCATCGGTCCTTCCACGGCCATTGCCCTGTCGATCAATCGCACGCCCGCCGGGTCTTCGGCAAGGCCCGGCGATCGGCAGTCACGCGCACAACAGCCGCCCCCACCGCATCAGCGGCGCGGCTCAGGCCCCCTTGGCATCGGCCATCTCGTGCCGTTCGGCCTGCAGCGCCAGCGAGAAGCGGAACTGCTGCGCGAAATAGCTTTCCAGCGTTTCAATCGCGACGTCATTGCTGCCGCTGCGGTTGAAATTCAGATAGAGGCTGCTTTCGTAGTCGGTTTCCGTGAAGGTTTCGGACTTGTAGTCCATGTTGATCAGATAGGTCTGCACGCCATTGAGCGCCAGATGCCAGCGGAACCACAGATCATCCGCCGTCGGCGCAATCTTCAGCGCCGCTTTCAGGTTCAGCACATTGACCGGGAAAAAGGCGGTATCATAAAGAATGCCATCCTTGCCGGTCGGCAGGATCATCGCGCCGGGATTTTCTTCGATCTGGCTGCGCATCCAGCTGTGATAGGGCTGCATCTTGCCATCCTTGTGCAGGATGCGGTGGCCGCGATAGGCGATCACACAGCCATAATTGGCATGGGCTGCCGCCAGTGTTGCCAGCCAATGCGGCGGATAGATGGTGTCGTCATCGGCGGTGACCACCAGCTTGGACTGGCCCCAGTTGCGATAAAGATAGGGCACCAGTTTGCGGTAAGGACCAGTGTTGGGGCAGTAGTGGATCTGCAGCCGCCGACCCGCCTTTTTGGCGAAGGCGATCAGATCGGCAGGCAGCTCGGGGACGCCCTTGTCCAGCAGATAGGGCTCGCGCGACAGATGCAGATGGATCTGCAGATCGCCGTAATCCTGTGCGAGCAGCGATTCAAGCGTCTCGCACAGCGTTGCCATGCGCGAGCTGATCGAGGTCAACGAGATGTCGATTTTACCAAGGCTCATTCAAGGCTCTCCCACTGAGAACGTAACAGGCGGCACAACGGGGGGGCGCAGTGGCATCGGCACCACCAGACTGTGTTCGGGCAACAGTTTTTCGCCGTCGCGGCGCAGCGCGGCAAAGCTGCGCTTGCGGCTGATGTTGGTGCGGAAGATCTGCAGATATTCAGCGGATTCGGTCTTGGTCTTCTGCGACAGCGTGGCGGAATCGGCAAAGCACAACATGCAGGGCATCTGCAGTTCCTGCAGCACATGGCCACCGTAATAGCTGCGGATGCGTTCGCGCATTTCGACATCCCCGCGCGAGCGGATATTGGCAAAACCGCCGATCTCGTCAAACAGGTCGCGGCGGAACATCGAGGTCATCGGCCCGTCGCCAAAGACGGTGAAGCCGGCCTCCATCTGCACCGCGCCAAAGCGGTCGATGCGGACATGCGGGCTGGTGACAAGGCGCAACTCCGGGGTGGCGGCAAAGGCTGCAAGCTGGGCTTCAAAGCGCTGCGGATGCGACCAGTCATCCGCATCCTGAATGGCGATGAACGCCCCGCGCGCGCGGCGCAGCGCCAGGTTGCGCCCGACGTAGGGGCCAGAGTTGACCTCCAGCCGGCTGTAATCGATGCGGGCACGATCGGCAGCGGCAAAGGTGGCCAGCATGGCCTGAATGGCCTGACTGGATTCTGCTTCGCTGGCATCATCGACGACAAAGATCTCGACGGCGGCATGGGTCTGCGCCAGGATCGAGACGATAGACAGCCGCATCAGCTCGATGTCGGGATTGAAGGCGGACATGATCACCGAGACCAGTGGCGCATCCGGGTGGCTTGCGGATCCGGGGGCGGCGCGTTCGGCCAGCGTGGTTTGCGCATTGGCAAAGACCGCAGCGGTGCTGTCGCCTGCGATTTCAAACGCCGGGGCGCCGGTGCCCTCGAAGGCCCGCGCGATGAACTCTGCCAGTGGCGCGGTATTGCCCAGCAGATACTGGCCGATCACGTCCAGATCGGTGGCGCTGTCCAGAAAGCCCTCGCGGGCAAAGCCGCGCAGCGTCACGCTATCGGCAAAGGTGATCGCGGCCAGCTTGCGCCGGTAGAGCCCGCTGATGCCGGGGATCGGGAAGGCTTCGCTGTCGCTGGCCAGGGCGCGCAATTCGTTGCTGAGCGCGCGCAGCCCGTCCATCCATTTCAGGAAATCGGGGATCGGATCTGCCACCAGCCGCTGCATCCCGGCCTTGTTCTGCGCCAGCACCGCCTGCCGGAAGCTTTCGGCAAAGGACACCGTGCCTGCGATGCTGCGCAGCGTGTCAGCGCCCAGCAGCGCCAGCAGCGCCGCCATCCGCTGCGAGCTCAACACCTGCTGGAAACAGCGGGTGAAGGTGGTGTCCTTCAGCGCGTCAGGATCCTGGTTCTTGACCCGCGCAAGGTATTGCACCATCAACGCCTCGTCGCCATAGCGGCGGATACATTCCGCGATGCGGAACATGTAGCGGCGGTTCTTGGGGCGCACTTCGGCGGTGAAGGCCAGCGTCATGCGCAGATCCTCGGGCGCGAGGCTGCAGGCCAGAAATTCGAACAGCGGCACGATCAGGCCGACGTCCCGATTGCAGATGCCCTGCGCGTAAACCGACAGATTTGCCGCCAGCTGATCGGCGCTGGCGGTATGGCGGCACAGATCCAGAAAGCCAAGCACATGCTCTGGCGGAAGCTCCAGCAGAACGGCAGGGGTTTCGGACAGCTTGAGCAGAAAGGCGTCGATCTGCGGCGCAAGACTGAGGGCCTCTTTCGACTGCGGTGACAGATGCCGCAGGATCTGGGACGCAGGGCCGGGGCGCGGCGCGGAGAGAAAGCTGCTCAACCGGCTTTGCAACTGCTGATGCTTGCGCCGGATCGTGCTGATCAGCGTCTCGATCGGCCAATGCGAGATCGAATCCCGGCTTTGCAAGTAGCTGAAATCCGGCGGGTTGACCATGAACAGCCGCTCGCGTTCGGCAGCGGTCAGCATCCGGCTGTCAAGGCGGCGCTGCTGGCGTTGCAGGTCCGGATCTTCCTGCCCCTCCGGCCGGGCGTAGCAGACAGCAAAGCCGCGGGTGACAGTGAACACCCCCATTTGCAGCTGGGTTGCGATTTCTTGCGGATGATCAAGGATCATGCCCAGGGGCAACACGCTGGCTTCGGCAAGCGCAAAGGCGGTCAGATGATCCTGTTCCGGCAAGGACAGCGTCAGCTTGCCGGTTTCGCCGTTATAATCCAGCGACAGCGGCGTGGTCAGATAGGCCGCCCCCAGCGCGCGGAATTTTATCGCACTGCTGACGATATAATCGGCGGCAGCAGAACTGCCCGGCCCGATCACCACCACCGGCTTCTTGCGCAGGCGGGCCGGGGCATCAGCAAGGGCCTGCGTCAGATCGGCAAGGCTGTCATAGGCCAGACAGTTTTCGATATTGGCATATCCGCCCAGCGATTGCGCCGCCCCCAGCCGCAGCACGATGGCATGGCAATCGGCGGGGTCGGCCAGATTGGTGCCTGCAACAAACATCTCAGAGGCGCCCACAGCTGCGATCTGCGCCAACAGCAGTTGCGTTCCGGCTTGCGCGGGGGCATCGGCGGTGGCCCGGTACAGCCCCACTGTTTCAACGCTGGTGCCGTCGTCGCCGATATAGCCGGTGATCTCGCGCGCCCAGCTGCCGGTGATGGTCTGGCGCTCGGCGGCGATGGCAAGGCTGTTCCCGGGCAGCGCCACGCAGGACAACCAGCCCAGCGTCACTGGCGACATCCGCGCGCCCGCAGGCAGCTGCAACACACCGCCCGCCGCCACGACGTCAGCCCCTTCAGGCAGGATCGCCGCGACAAGCCCAAGCTCCAGTAGCCTGTTCCAATAGCCTGCGTCCTCCGGGCGCTGGCCCCCGGCAAGCACCAAGGTCAGCGGCCGCGGGGCCGTCAGCCGGTCCAGCCCTGACCGGGCGATGCGGTACATGCTGTCGGTATCCAGCGTTGACAGGCTGGCGGCATTCCACAGCAGTTTTTGCAAGAACCGTTGTCCGCTCGGCAGGGCGGCGGGCGACGCGCTGCCTTGCAGCCGCAACGGCTGGCCAAGCGCGGCAAGGGTCGCGTTGAGCAGCATCACATCGCCGCTTGCCCCCGCCTGCAGGGTCAGCTGCGCCAGCCAGTCGCCGTTGACCCGCCGACCGCTCATCGCCTCGGGGCCAAGCTTTTGACAAAGCGCGATAATATCCTTCAGCGCCGACAGCGCCTCGACCGTGGCTTCTGGCGGATCGGCGGCCAGAACCTCGTCGATCTTGTAGGTATAGGGCGTGTCCGGTTCGGCCAGCGGCAGGATCATCTCGTGGAGAAAGACGCCAAATGCCGCCGTCCCCGCCGGATCTTCTGGCTGCAACAGCTGCAGAAACTGCTGCACCCGCGCCAGAAACCGCTTGGACCCGATCAACCGCGACAGCATCGCATCGGCCATGACCGAAACCCCGCCCGCCGAGGGCAGCGCCGCCGGATCAGGGTCGGCACCATGCAGCACCCGCAGATACCGCGTCAGGCTGGCATCGGTTATTTCGGCGTTCAGGGCCTGCTGCACCGGTTCGGGGTAATGGGCAATGCGTTGCAGAAAGCGGGAAGGCACGGTTTGCGGAACATCATTTTCCAAAGCGTTTGTCTCGTTTTCTAACCGGTGTTGGATGGAAGGTCTGCCGCCTGTCGATCAGTCTGCGCCAAACAGGTCGCGGGTAAAGACCTTTTCGACCACATCGCCCAATTCGTCGGTGATGCGGTTGGCGACGATCAGATCGGTGTCGGCCTTGAAGCGCGCCAGATCGGCTTCGACCGGAGAGTTGTAGAAATGGCTGTCATGCAGCTGCGGTTCATAGACAGTCACCGCGATGCCCTTGGCCTTGATCCGCTTCATGATGCCTTGAATCGAGCTGTCGCGGAAATTGTCCGACCCGGCCTTCATCGTCAGGCGGTAAATGCCGACATGGCGCGGCTTGCGGGCCAGGATCTGTTCGGTGATGAAATCCTTGCGGGTGGCATTGGCATCGACGATGGCGCGGATCAGGTTCTGCGGCACTTCGGAATAATTGGCCAGCAGCTGCTTGGTGTCCTTGGGCAGGCAATAGCCGCCATAGCCGAACGACGGATTGTTGTAATGGCTGCCGACACGCGGATCGAGACTGACGCCGCTGATCACCTCGCGGGCATCCAACCCGTAGCTGAGCGCATAGCTGTCCAACTCGTTGAAAAACGCCACCCGCATCGCCAGATAGGTATTGGCAAACAGCTTGATCGCCTCGGCCTCGCCGGGACCAGTGAACAGCACCGGCACATCCTTGCGGATCGCGCAATCCTGCAGCAGCCCGGCAAAGACCCGCGCCGGTTCCGACCGGTCGCCAACCACGATGCGCGACGGGTGCAGGTTGTCATGCAGCGCCTTGCCTTCGCGCAGGAACTCCGGCGAGAAGATCACCTTGTCATAGTCCATCTCTGCACGCATCCGGGCGACAAAGCCGACCGGGATGGTGGATTTGATGATGACCGTGGCCTGCGGGTTGATCGCCTTGGCATCGGCCAGCACCGCCTCGACGGTGCGGGTGTCAAAATGGTTGGTGGTGGTGTCGTAATTGGTCGGCGTCGCCACGATGATGAAATCCGCCCCCTCCAGCGCCTGATACTTGTCGAGCGTGGCGGTCAGGTTCAGCGGCACATGCGCCAGGTAATGTTCGATCTCGGGGTCGGCGATCGGCGAGGTGCGATTCTGGATCATCGTAACCCGGCTGACATCCAGATCCATCGCGGTGACTGCGTATTTCTGCGCCAGCAAGACGGCATTTGACAGGCCCACATAGCCCAGACCCACAACGGCAATTTTCATCGGTGTTATCTCGTTTTTGAAGGATACTTGCGGTTTTGTTAAACTTTTTGGCAGAGGATGGCCAGTTCCGCGACGAGGACAAGCCGGGTTTCAACAGATCAGACAGAATAATCAGCAGAATTTGCCCCAAAACCCTGCAAGAGGTGGCGGATATGCAGCCGGCGCACTTCGATGGTATTGGCCAAAGTGGCCCCGAGACTGGCAGGGCGGAAAACATCTGCCAGACGCGCGGGGGCGCCGGACGCCTGTGGCGCGGCCAAGGCCATGTTCAGATCGAAATAGCCGATCCCCTTTTGCCGGGCAAAATCCCGCAGCCCGGCGTTGAAGGCAAGCGCCATGGCGTTTTGCTCTGTCTCGCTGGCCAGAACAGCCTCGATCGCGGCTTTCTGACTGGTGCTCTGGGCAGTCAAAGCCCGGCGAAGATAGCGCAGACTGAAATTGCGGTCACGCAACAGGGTCAGATTGACGCCCTTGAGCAGCAGCGCATCAGTGTCGAAATCCAGCCCTGACACCAGGGCGGTGTACTGCTCCAGCAGCCCGGCCACAAAATCCTGACGGGCGGGCAGCGTTTCGCTGTCGTGCAGGGCGCGGGCGTAATAACCCAGCTCCAGATCGATCTGACCAAAGCCCAGACACAGGAAGGTTGCCTTGCTTGCGGCCGTTTGCAGCGCCAGCGGCAGGGCTTCGGGGGCCAGCAGCTGCGGCAGCGCCGTCAGAGCGGCCGCAGGCATCCCGTGACCGGTGATCTTGAGCCGGCTGCCCAGAAAGCCGCTGCGGGCCATCGGCACATCCTTGTCGTGGAAAAAGAATTTGGCATGTTCATCGCCCAGCACCGTCAGCTCCAGCGGGATGCCCCCGGCCTGTCGGGCACTGCGCAGGACCGCAGAGCCCGGCGCGGATGTCGGCTGATCGGGAACCGGCTGATGGGTGGCAAGCCGCAACAGCTTTGCCATCACCTTGGGATGCGGGCTGTCGCCAAACTGGCCGCCCGCCTTGAAAGTGGCAGGAAAGCAGGGCTCATCCTCGGCATGACCCTGCGCCATGAAGGATTTGAGCGCCGCGTTATCCGCCGCAAAACTGGCCTGAAACGCCAGACGGGCCTCGGCGTCCGCGAAAAACGACCGTGGCTCCAGCCCGGCCAACAGCCCCGGATCCAGCCTGTCTTGCAGCTGTTCGACCCGCAGCAAGGCCTCGTCCTTGCTGGTGACCGCCTGCAGGATCCGCTTGAGGATGACCATATCGGTCGGCATCGCCTCGTTGTGGCGCACCGCTGGCGGCAGATCCTGCACCGGCAGGTCCAGCAGCCGGGCAAATTCCGCCACCGCATCGCCTGTGCCGATCAGTTTCTCGAAACTCAGCGCGCGCAGACCGGGGAAAACGCTGTCCCAGGCCCGCGCCTGATCCAGAAAGGCAAAATGGAACCAGAAATCAGCCAGAAAGGCCGGAAAGGACCGGTCGTATTGGGTGACTTTCAGATGTTCCTGATACAGCGACTGTGCGTAATCGGCCTGTCTGCGGAACACCACCACGACTTCCGCCGCGCCCAGCAGGTCGTGGATCTCTTCGATGAACTGCATCCGCGCGGGCCAATAGGCCTCCGGGGCGCTGCCCGGCCCCTGCCCTGTGGCATGGCGATACAGCGGCTCGGCGCTGATCAGGGTGGTGTCGTAATCCCCCTGCCGCTCCCGCACGGCGCGGAAAAACCGCCGGGCATCGTCGCGGCTATAGCTTTTGTGCTGACCCGCCAGGGCGTTGACCATCCCCAGATGAGCATAATGCGGCTTCTTTCCGATCAGATCATACCCGGGATAGAACAGCCCCCGCCCGGCCAGGACATCGCGATGTTGGAAAAAATGGTGCTGGATCGAGGTTGTCGCGGTTTTATGGGTGCCGATGTGAATAATCAAACGTGGCATAAATCTATCCGGAAAGAGGGCGGACCCGGCGGGGCCACAAGAGGGCACGCAACACGGGGCACAGTGCGGCCCCGTGTTGCGGCCTGAAGCGTCGATATCTGAAAGATCAGCTCAGACGTCAGATCTGTGCGGCATCTGCATCCGCAGCGGTGGCGGCGTCGGGGGCATCTGCCGCTTTGGCAAAGCTGTTCACAAAGGCCTTGGCGGCGGCCACCGGGTTCTTCACCTCTTCCGCCGCGATTTGCGCGATCAGACGATCACCCAGTTTCTTGCGCCGTTTGCGCGCCGCGACAGGATCGGTCATCGCATTGATCCGGGCGGCAATCTTCTCGATTGATTTGGCATTGATGGCGCGGCGCTTGGCCGGCTTGGGGTCGTCGCTCATGGTAATCCTCTCCTGAACATTCTCAAGTGATGGGCTTTGCCACCAAAGACCGGCGCAAAGGCTGCAGGGTGCCCCCGGTCATACCGAAAGCCGCAGCACTTGCGTTTCTAAGATCGGGCCGCCGTAAAAACAAGCGAAACCCGCCCCTGCGATCAGCCCGGCGGCCCGCCCTGCGATCAACCTGCCCCTGCGGCACCCAAGGCAGGGACGGCTGGCTTGCGCATTTGACGGCAATTCTGCTAGCAACCATCCATTGCCGGAAAAATTGACAGGATGATCATATGAAAACCTTCCTTCTGGGTGTCGGTTGCCAAAAGGGAGGCACAACCTGGCTGCACGATTATCTGGCCAGACATCCGCAATGCGACATGGGGTTCCAGAAGGAATACCATATCTTCGACGGGCTGGATCTGCCCGATCTGAAACCCTTTCGCCGCAACACCAGACGCAAGATCACCCGCATCCGCAAAGACAACGGCATCCTGCGCGGTGCCGAGGCCACCGGCCTGCCCGCAGAGGTTCAGGCCGACTATGAAACGGCCCTGATCCGGAAAAGCTTTTATGCAGACGTCACGACCTATGCCGATTATTTCCAGACCCTGGCCGCCCCGGATCACATCCGGCTGGTCGGCGACATCACCCCGTCCTATGCCGGGCTGAGCGCTGAGCGCTTTGCGGCGATCAAGGCGCTGATGGAGTCGCGCGGATTCGACCTGCGGGTGGTGTTCTTGCTGCGCGATCCGGTCGACCGGGTCTATTCCTCGGTGCGGATGGAACTGCGCAACCGCGCCAAGGCGCAAAAGAAGATGTCCGAAACCCCGGTTCAGACCCTGCTCAAACGCTATGACAACCCCAACAATCAGCTGCGCACCCGCTATGATCTGACCATGGCGGCGCTGGAGCAGGCCTTTGCGCCGGAACAGATCTTTTACGGCTTTTACGAGACGCTGTTTTCCCAGGCCGAACTGGCGCGGCTGACCGGGTTTCTGGACATTGACCTGCAACCGGCAGCCTTTGACGCAAGGGTGAATGCCTCGCCGACGGATGAGGATCTGACCCCGGCTGCAGCGACAGAGCTGCGCCGCTTTTATGACGTCACCTATCAAGGCTGCATGGAAAAATTCGGCCCCGATTTCATCCGCAGCATCTGGCCTTACGCCTGACGCCCCCCCCCCGCCCCCCGTTTTCGACCGTTTTCGCCCGCTTCAGAAGGACACCGGCATGAGTTCTGGCAAAGACATCTACCTGTATATCGGTGCGCACAAGACCGCCTCGACCACGGTGCGGCGGCTGCTGAAGGGCTGTGACGGGGTGCTGGCCACGCGCGGCGTCAAGCTGGTTCTGCGCGATACCATCGTGAGCTCATCGTTTTTCAGGCATCTGACACAGGTGATTTCCGGCAAGGCTCCCCCGGAGGCCGCAGCAGTCTCTGCCGCCGATCTGGCCGAATTGCGCGGCTTTGTCGCCGGACCACAAAGCCGGGTGCTGATGACATCCGAAGATATGTTCAAACGGCTGCCTCTGGGTAAGTTCTATGACAACATCGGTCTCGGGCTGCGCCTGATCCAGCAGCTTTTGCCCGAGGACCGGGTGCATGTGGTGTTCTACACCCGCAGGCAGGCCCCCTATGTGGAATCCTGCTATCTGCAGCTGGTTCATCTGGGCCGGTCACTGTCTTTCTCGAAATTCATCCAGAAAGAACTTCCCACCCATCTGCAATGGAACCGGGTCTGCGACGAGATCACCGCAGCCCTCGGGCCGGGGCGGCTGATCGTCAAGCCCTTCGAGATCATCCGCGACCTTGGCGGCGACGGCTTTTTCCACGATTTTGCCGAAAGCGTCGGCATCCCTGATCCAAAATCCCTGCCTCTGGATCAGGCGGTTCTGGACGGCAAGCGCGCCAATCGCAGCTATTCCGATGTTGCCATGCGGATGGCCCTGATCGCCGCCCCGGTGATCCGCGAGCAGGACAACAAGCGGTTGCGCAGCTTTTTGCAAGAGCACTTCTCGACAGAGACCTACCCGCGGCCGCAGCTGTTCAGCCCGCAGCAGATCGCGCAGATGACGGCGCTTTATGCCAAGGACAATGCCGCCCTTTTTGCACAATACATGCCACAATATGACGGCGCAGCGCTGGGGTATTTCTAACGGGGATTGCCTGCGGGTCTTGCGGCCCCGCCTGATTGCCAGTCCGATCGCCGACCTGATTGCCGCAGGATCATCTGGCAAGACTGGTCTGCATCCGGGCGATTTTGGCGCGGACGGCGGCAGAGCAGCTGATCTCGGCAGGCCCCACATCAGGTTGCGCAAGCGCTGCGACAAAGGCGGCCATGGCGGCGCTGTCTGATGCGGCGGCGCGGGCCCGGTCGGCAAGACCCGCAGCCCTCGCTTGTTTGAGGATGGTCAGCAGCAGTTGCACATCATGGGCGTGATAGCTGCAGTTCTTGGCGGGGTTCTTCAGGAAATACCCCCGGCCCGGCGCAGCGGCCAGGGTGTTGTAGCCATAATAGGCCCAGGCGCTTGATGCGCGGCTGTCGCGACCGCTGCTGTTGAAATCGGCCAGATCAGGGCCAGTGCCCGGCCCCTGATAGCCGCCGGACAGGAACAGCTGGTTCACCCCGGCTTCGATGGCGCGCGGCAGATCGAGATCCAGCGCCCAGCCTTGCCGTGCCGCCATCTGGTCGATCTGTGCCATATCCCGCAGCACATGCAGCATCTGGTTCAGCGTCCCGCCCGCCGCCGCAGACCAGTCGCGCCGGGTGACCGAGTGATACCAGCTGCAGCGCAGATCGGGCGCAAGGGCGCAGGTGGTGCTGGTGGTCAGCCCGCCTTCAGCCACCGGGTTCAGCACCCCGGCAAGGGCGGCCCGCCCGAGCAGGCGGTAAAACGCGGCATCCTCGGCGGCGCGGTCATAGTCGCCCTTGCCGGCCTGAGCGGCGAATTGAAACAGGAAATAGGCCAGTCCGGTCTGCCCCATGCCATTATAGGCCTCGCCACGGTCATTGATCAGAACCACAGCCGACAGGGCAGCGCGCGGGCGCAGATCCGCGTCGAAACTGTCGGCAAAGGACAGCGGGCGGCCATCTGCGGCGCGCAGAAAGCGGACATCCGGGGCGGACATCTCGGACAGGATCTGATCGCGGACCAGATCGGCCAGACGTGGCTGGCCGGGCAGATCAAGCAGCTGGCCGGGGCCAAAGCGCGCCCAGGCATCGCGGATATCGCGGCTGCATTGTGCCAGCCCATGCCACTGGCCATCGGGCGCAAAAACCACCTCGCCCTCACAGTCAGGGCAGTCCTGCGCCAGTGCCGTCAGCGGGCCGCAGCTTTCGAACTGGCTGCTGTCGAGCGGCGCGGCCTGCACAGGGCCTGCACAGAGCACAAGCAGGCAAACCGTGCGGGTCCAGAAAAATATATTGGCCCGCGAAAACCTATGGATCAGACAAGCCCCGAAACCGGACGCACGACGACGGGCAAACATGATAAATCCTGTGCTGAAAAGATTTGCCCAAGCTAGAATGTGGCGACCAAAGCGCAAGCTCTGCCATGCGCAAGAGGGGGTTTTCGCCGATGACCCGAGGCAGATGGGGAATGGATCGGGCGGGGCTGGGGTCAGATGAGGGGTTGGTCAGGCGGGGGATTGGTCAGTATGATCTTGCCCTTGGTCTTGTGGGCTGTATCATGTCGGCATTGGCTGTCTTGTCGCATATCTTGCCCTTATTATCCGGAGAAGTATCTGTAAATGTGGGATAAATTTCCAAAACTCCGTGAGGTTGACCGCGAAAAATTTGCCCGTGACATGGCGCGGCCGCTGCCGGAAAAGCAATATGTGATGTATTTCACCCCGCGGTCAGGCAGCTCCTGGGTCACCGATATTGCCAAGCAGACCAAACGGCTGAGCATCCCCGGCGAAGCCTTCAACCCCAGTTTCCTGCCCAATATGACCCGCGCCTACAATGCCACCACGATGGATGAATATTGCGACATCCTGATCCGGCGGCGCAACACCGAAGGCGTTTTCGGCTTTCAGATCACCGCGCATCAGCTGACGGCGGTGTTTCGCAACGAGGCCGATTTCCTGCGCCGCTTTCCCGGCCCGATCTGTTTCTGGCTGATCCGCAAGGACATCGTGCTGCAGGCGATTTCGCTGTTCAAGATGCAGCAGACCAGGATCAGCCATGCGCCGCAGACCTCGGCCGAGGAAATCGCCGCGCGTGAGGCCAGCTTTGACTATGACGCCGATGCCATCCAGCATTGGCTGCGCCATATCCTGCAGGCCGAAATGGCCACCGAAGAGCTGTTCGCCCGCGCCGGGCTGCAGCCGCTGCGGATGAGCTATGAGCGCAATGCCGAGATGAAAACCAATCACATCGTCAATGTGATGGGCCAGCATATCGGCATTCCGACGATGAAGATGCCGCTGCTGGAAAGCAGCCACAACAAGATCGCCACCCAGCGCAACGACCTCTTTGCCGACCGCTTCCGCACCGAGCGGCGCGAGTTCCTGCGCCGGGTGACCGACCTGCGCGCCGAAATGCTGGGCAAGCTGGAATATTACGGCCCGCGCCGCGAGCGCGAGGCCTATCTGCGCGCCCAGGCCGCGGCGGATGATCTGGCGGCGAACCCGCTTCCAGATCTGGGGGTCTAAAGCCGGGCCCTGTCTGCTGTCTGCTGTCTGCTGTCTGCTGTCTGCTGTCTGGATATTCTGCTAAACTCTCTGTAAGAGACGCCTATTGTTCAAGGGCATATCAAAGGTCAGGTTGACGTGAATACCCAAGCCGCCGTCCCGCCGACCCAGATCGCGACGCCAACTGCGACCCCGGCCGCGACCCCAACCGCCGTTGCGGAAAAGAAACCGGCCGCCAAGCCGCTGCCGCCGACGGGTCTGCCACCCGCCCGGCTGCGCAAGCGCCATCACGGCGCGTTCATTTCCTTTGTGGTGATGGTGCTGCTGCCGGTGCTGGTGGCGGGGTGGTATCTGTGGGACCGGGCGGCGGATCGCTATGTGTCCACGGTTGCCTTTTCGGTGCGCAGTGCCGACACCTCTTCGGCGATGCAGCTGCTCAGCGGGCTGGGGCAGCTGGCGGGCAGCAGTTCGTCCTCTGACACCGATATCCTGTATCAGTTCATCCAAAGCCAGGAACTGGTCGGCAAGATTGATGACGCCATTGACCTGCGTGCGATCTGGTCGCGCGCCGATCCGGCGGTGGACCCGCTCTATGCCTTCCATGTCCCTGGCACCATCGAGGATCTGATGCGCTACTGGCCGCGGATGGTGAAGGTCTACAACACCGAAGGCGCGGGCATCCTGAATGTCACGGTGCAGGCCTTTACCGCCGAGGACGCCCGCCAGATCGCCACGCAGATCTATGAAAACAGCTCCGAGAGGATCAACGCGCTGTCGGTCATCGCCCGCAATGACGCCACCCGCTATGCCCGCGAGGACCGCGACGAGGCGGTCGACCGGCTCAAGCAGGCGCGCGAGGCCCTGACGCTGTTCCGCAACCGCACCCAGATTGTCGATCCCACCGCCAGCGTGCAGAACCAGATGGGGCTGCTGTCCTCGCTGCAGGCCCAGCTGGCCGAAACCCTGATCAACCAGGCGATCCTGAAAGACAGCGTGCCGGCCGATGATCCGCGCATGGTGCAGGCGGACCGCCGCATTCAGGTGATCCGGGCGCAGATCGCCGCCGAACAAAAGACCCTTGGCATCGGGGCGGGCGGGTCCGGGGCAGCAGGCCCAAGCGCCTTTGCCGATCTGGTCGGCGAATATGAACGCCTGACGGTTGATCTGCAATTCGCCGAGCAGACCTATACCGCTGCGATGAGCGCATATGACGGGGCGGCGGCCGAATCCCGCCGCCAGACCCGCTATCTGGCCGCCCATATCCAGCCGACGCTTGCCGAGGCTGCCGAGCAGCCTCACCGGATGACCCTGCTGTTTCTGACCGCGATGTTTGCCTTCCTGCTTTGGGCGGTCAGCCTGCTGGTGTTCTATTCGCTCAAGGACCGTCGTTGAGGCCGCCATGATTGTTCTGCGCGACCTTTGCAAAACCTTCACGCTGCAGGGCCAGCGCAAAGTGGTGGCCGATCACATCAATGTCACCTTCCCCTCGAAAACCTCGGTCGGGTTGCTGGGGCGCAACGGGGCGGGCAAATCCACCCTGTTGCGGCTGATTGCGGGCACCTCTGATCCGACCTCGGGCGAGATCCTGTCGACCGGCACGATTTCCTTTCCGGTGGGCTTTGGCGGCTCGTTCCACCCTGACATGACCGGCGAGCAGAACACCCGCTTTGTGGCGCGGATTTACGGTGCCGACACCGAAGCCATGATCGACTATGTGCAGTCCTTTGCCGAACTGGGCCAGCATTTCTATCTGCCACTGCGGTCCTATTCATCGGGCATGAAGTCGCGGCTGTCGTTTGGGGTCTCGATGGGGCTGAACTTTGACACCTATCTGATCGACGAGGTCACAGCGGTCGGCGATTCCGGCTTCAAGAAGAAAAGCAGCGCGGTGTTCCGGGAACGGATGCAGCATTCGGCGGGCATCTTTGTCAGCCATTCGCTGGGCATCGTGCGCGAGATGTGTTCGGCAGGGGCGGTGCTGGAAAACGGCAAGCTGACCTATTTTGCCGATGTCGAAGAGGCGATCGAGCGGCACAATTTCAACATGGACGGGCCACGCGCCAAGGTGGTGGCAGCGGTGCGCGATGCCGCGATCAGCATTGATCCCGAAACCGACGAGCCGACCAGCTTTCCGGTCGATGCCCGCATGCTGTTCTGCATCGGCGCGCAATATGCCGGGGTGGACTGGCTGTGGGACTATATGCGGCGGCATCGTGCCTGCCATTTCCCCAAAAAACGCGAGCTGCATTACTTTGACATTCTGGAAGGCCATGCCAACAAGACCCTGCGGCGGCGGCAGCGGGCGCTGTCGATCCTGACCGAACGGATCGAGATTGGCCGCGTCGAGGAAAACAAGCGCACCCTGCAGCAGCTGGAGGAAGAAACCGCGCTGTTGTCGATCTATACCGGGGTCACTGACAGCGCCGAGCCGCACCGCCCCTATCTGGAATATCTGCTGCGCGGGCGGCGCAATCAGCAGCTGGTCTGTGATTTCACCCCGACCTATGGCCATCTGAAGCGCAAGGATTTCGCCCAGATGGCTGAAATCGGCACCGCGCGGTTCCTCTTTGTGCTGCGCGACCCGGTGGACCGGCTTTGGGCGCAGATCGAGGCCGATATCCCCCGCGATCAACCCGCAGCCGAACGCCGCAAGATCGCGGTGCAGGCGGCGCGCGGCATGCTCGACAGTGGCAAGCTGTTGACCCTGCTGGATGTGGATTACAGCCGCAGCCTGACCGAGCTGGAGGCCGCCGTGCTGCCCAGCCGGATCCGCTATATGTTTTACGAAACCCTGACCGAACAGGCGGGGCTGGACGGGCTTTGCGGTTTTCTGGGCGTGTCGCCCCAGCCGGCGATCGCCCCGCCTGATACAACGGCAGCCCTGCCGATCCCGACACGGATCAAGCGCGATTTGCGGCAGGCGCTTGAGCCGGTCTATGCGGCGATGCGGGCACGCTTTGGCGCGGATCTGCCCGAGACATGGCGGTACGGACGCACCGCGCGGCAGGCCGATGATGCCGCTGGCCAGGCCGCAGACGCGGCAGAGGACGCAGCGGAAGATGCAGCAGCGGCTGCGGCAAGTCCGGCCCCGGCAGAGACCCCGCCAGATCCCCCGGCGAATGTAGGACCGCGATGACGGATCTTTCCAACGACGAACCCGCCAAGCTGCGCCGCGTCTCTGCCCGGCTGCCCTTTGCCGGCAGCCGCACGGTGCTGGCGCTGATGCTGCGGGAAATGTCCACCACCTATGGCCGCTCGCCGGGCGGCTATCTGTGGGCGGTGCTGGAGCCGGTGCTGGCGATTGCCCTGCTGTCGCTGGTGTTTTCCACCGGTTTCCGCAGCCCGTCCCTGGGCACGAATTTCGCGATATTCTACGCCACGGGCATCTTGCCGTTTCAGTTCTTCATCATCATCAGCGGCCGGATGGCGCAGTCGATCAACTATTCCAAGGCACTGCTGGCCTATCCGCGGGTGACATTCGTCGATGTTCTGCTGGCGCGGCTCTTGCTGAACACCGTCACCCAGATGCTGGTGGCAGTGCTGATCTTTACCGGCATCCGGATGGCCTTTGACACCCGCACCACGCTGGAAATCCCGCGCATCCTGCTGTCGTTCAGCATGGCCGGGGTGCTGGCCGTCGGCGTCGGCACGCTGAACTGTTTTCTCAACGCGATGTTTCCGCTTTGGGACCGGATGTGGAGCATCGCCACCCGGCCGCTTTTCCTGCTGTCAGGGGTGATCTTTCTTTATGACAACATCCCCGAACCCTATCGCGGCTGGCTCTGGTACAACCCCCTGATGCATGTCACCGGCGAGATGCGGGGGGCGTTTTACTACAGCTATGCGGCGGATTATGTGATGCCCAGCTATGTGTTCGGCGTCGGATTGATCTGCCTGCTGGCCGGACTGATCTTTCTGCGCCACTTCCACCGCGACATCAACGAGCTTTGAAGCCTGTTGCATTTGATCGGGTTCACCCCGTCCTTGCCAAGGTCATGGAAAACCTCCGCAGCGGCCACGATTTCAGGCTTGCGGCGGATTTTCGCATCGCTGCCCCCCGGTCAAACGGCTGCCGATCCGGGTCAAATTGGCACCAGACCGCAAAATTTGAACCGCTTGCCGCTTGAAAACCGCCTTTTTGGGTGAAAATCTATGTCAGCCGTATAAGATTTGGTCACAGTTTTGACGGCATATGATGGTATGGCAACAAGACAAAGTCTGAGTCTTGCCCCCGCGTGACACGCCGGGAACGGTGCCTTGGGAACGCAACAACGAAAACAACGGGTCGGAAAACCGGACCCCGCAAAAAAAATTGAGTGGAGCAAGACATATGGCGACGTTTCTGGCTAACCTGACCGCTGGCGCAGATTCCATTCTGGGCACGGCGGGTGACGACATCATTCAGGTGCCGCCCAGCACGTCGAATTTGTCCGGCTCTGACACCATCGCGGCGGGTGCCGGGTTTGACACCCTGCTGTTCCTGCGCGACACCAGCCTTGCGGTTGGCCATACGCTGCTGACCAATGTGTCGGGGGTCGATGAATTCGACGTCACCCTCGCGCCAAGCGTGCATATCTTTCTGAACGATGCCTCGATCCTGCAATCGGATTCCGACCGGCTGCGCATCACCTTCGACGCTGATCCGATGACGCTTGATCTGCGCGCGGTCAGCGCCAGCCTGCTGAACGGGATCGAGCTGAACGGCAGCGGCACCGTCACCCTTTACGACGTCGCCCGGCAAAGCCTGCGCATCGCCGACGGGGTGAATGGCACGGTGATCGGCGGCATTGGCCGCGATGCGATCACCGGCGGCAACGGGGCAGACTCCCTGACCGGCGGTTTGGGCGATGACGTCCTGCGCGGCAATGGCGGCGATGATACCCTGCTGGGCGGCGACGATCAGGACTGGCTGTATGGCGGCACCGGCAATGACAGCCTTGTCGGTGGCGCTGGCTTTGACCTGCTGGAAGGCGGCATCGGCACCAACACCGCCACCGGCGGCACCGAGGCTGACACCTTCGTGGTCAGTGTGGGCGAAACCCTGACCATCACCGATTTCGAGACGACCAACCGCTTTGAACGCATCGACCTGCGCGCCTTTGCCGGCTTGGGCTTTGCCGATCTGGTGATTGCGGCCAATGGCGGCAATGCCCGCGTAAGCCTGCCCTCGGGCAGCAGCGTGACCCTGACCGGCGTGGCGGCGGCGGCGCTGCGGGCCGAAATGTTCATTTTCGCAGGCGACACTGTGGTCACCCCGGCGGCGGCTCTGGGCGTGGTGCCCCATTTCGAATTCACCGCCAACGGCGATACCGTCACCGGCACCTCGGGCGATGATGTCTTCGAGGTGAAGGGGGTGTTTTCCAAACTGGCCGGCACCGACCGCTTTGATGGCCGCGCAGGCACCGACACGCTGCGGGTCTGGGGCGAGGATCGCGTTCTGTCGCAGGCCAATCTTGCCGGAATGCAGTCGATCGAGGTGATTGACCTGACCGGGGCGACCGGCAGCCACGCTGTCACCCTGACACAGGCGCTGGTCGCGCAATCGGGCACCGCCAGCGTCACGATCAGATATGGCGCAGGCGATATGATCGTCGACAGCGAGACCGCAGGCGGGGTCGGGGCTGTGGTGGTCGAGGGCAGTGGCGTGGTGACGCTGCGCAATGCGGATGGTCAGTCGGTCAGCGTTTCGGACGCCATGGCCGGACGCATCGAAGGCGGCAGCCGCGACGATGAAATTCAGGGCGGCGCGCGCAATGACACGCTGAACGGCAATGACGGCAACGACAGCATCGACGGCGGCGCGGGCGATGATGTCCTCACTGGCGGCGCAGGCGATGACAGCCTCACCGGCGGCACTGGCACCAACACCGTCACCGGCGGTGCGGGCACCGACCGCTATGTTGTCACTGCGGGCGAAACCCTGATCATCACCGATTTCGAGATCTCCAACCCCTTCGAGCGCATCGATCTGAGCGCCTTTGCCGGGTTGCGGTATAGCAACCTCGTGATGGTCGATGGCGCAAACGGCGTCGAGATCAGCCTGCCGGGGTCCACCACCGTGCGGGTGCAGGGCATCAGCCGCAGCGCGATGGACGCGGGCAAGTTCTTCTTTGAAGGCACCCTGCCCTCGCTTGCCTTCCAGCTGACCACCGGCGCCGACAGCTTTGTCGGCGGCGCGGGCGATGATCTGTTCGATGTGACCGGCAATATCGCCAATCTGGACGCCGCGCTTGACCATCTGGATGGCGGCGCTGGCATCGACACGCTGCGGATCTTTGGCACCGACCGGGTGCTTGGCCCGCCGCGTCTGGATGCGATACAGTCCATCGAGGTGATCGACCTCAGCGTGGCCACCGGCAATCACGCCGTCACCCTGACCGACACCCATGTGACCGGCACCGAAGAAAATGCGATCACCATACGCTTTGGCGCAGGCAATATGATCCTGGATTCAGCGCTTGTCACCGCCCCTGGCGGGGTGGTGGTCGAAGGCAGCGGCGTGGTCACGCTGCGCAATACCGAGGGTCAGCATGTCAAAGTGTCCGATGCAACCGGCGGTCGGGTGCTGGGGGGCAGCCAGGACGATCTGATCACCGGTGGCGCGCTGGCAGACCGGCTGACGGGCAATGACGGCAATGACACCATCATCGGCGGCGCGGGCAATGACACGCTTTTGGGCGGTGCGGGCGATGACAGCCTCACCGGCGGCACCGGCACCAACACCGTCACCGGCGGCACCGGCACCGACCGCTATGTCGTCAGCGCGGGCGAAACCCTGATCATCACCGATTTCGACAGCAGCAACTATTTCGAACGCATCGACCTGCGCAGCTTTGCCGGGCTGCGGTATAGCAACCTCGTGATGGTCGATGGCGCAAACGGCGTCGAGATCAGCCTGCCGGGGTCAACCACCGTGCGGCTGCAGGGCATCAGCCGCAGTGCGATGGACGCGGGCAAGTTCTTTTTCGAAGGCGACGTCCCCGGTCAGGCCTTTCAGCTGACCGCCGGCGCCGACAGCTTTGTCGGCGGCGCGGGCGATGATCTGTTCGATGTGATCGGCAATATGGGGTCTGATGCCGGAGGGGGCAGAATCCTACGCTAAGCCCTTTTCGGCCACCTGTATTCGCCAGTGAGGAGGATATGGGCCCAACCGAGTGGCGAGGTGTGCGCCAGAAGGTTTGGTGAGCATCCCAGGCCTTCGCGTCGGCGGCCAGCGACGGCCTGGCCGAGATGTTTGGTGTTCCAGTAGATGACGATCGCGGCGAGGAGGTTCAGCCCGGCCATGCGGAAGTGCTGGCCTTCGGAGGTGCGATCACGGATTTCACCTTGGCGGCCGATGCGGAGTGCGTTCTTCAAGGCGTGGTGAGCCTCACCCTTGTTGAGGCCGATCTGGGCGCGGCGTTGCATGTCGGCATCGAGTAACCAGTCGATGATGAAGAGCGTCCGTTCGACCCGTCCTATTTCCCGCAAGGTCACCGCCAGCTCGTGCTGTCTGGGATAGGATGCGAACTTCCGCAGCAGCTGGCTGGGCGGCATGGCCCCTGACGCCATGGTCGCCACGCTGCGCAGTATATCCGGCCAGTTTGCCACAATGAGACGTTCCTTGATCTTGCCCCCGATCAGCCCCTTCAGCTCTTTCGGGCAGGAGGCCGGATCGAAGAGGTAGAGGCGCTTTGATGGCAGGTCGCGGATGCGGGGAATGAACTGGAACCCCAGCAGCGCGGTCACCGCGAAGACGTGGTCGGTGAAGCCGCCGGTATCGGCATACTGCTCGCGGATTTTCTGACCGGCGTCGGTCAGAAGCAAGCCATCGAGGATGTAGGGCGCTTCGTTCACGGTGGCCGGGATGGTCTGTGTGGCGAAGGGTCCGAACTGGTCGGAGACGTGGGTATAGGCCTTCAGCCCGGGTTCATGGCCGTACTTGGCGTTGATCAGGTTCATCGCCTCGCCCTGACGCGTTGTCGGGAAGAACTGGCCGTCGCTCGAAGCGCTCTGCCCGCCGCCCCAGAACCGCGCCATCGGCAACCTCGACTGCCCTTCGATCACCGTGGCCAGGGCGCGCGCCATTGCTTCGCTTTCGACGTGCCATCGCGACAGGCGTGAGAGTTGGAAAAAGTCGTGCGTGTTCGTGGCCCCGGCCATCTTGCTGAGGCCGAGATTCAGCCCCTCGGAAAGCAACACGTTCAGCAGGCCGATCCTGTCCTTGCAGGGCACGCCGGTGCGCAGATGGGTAAAGGCCTCGGTGAAGCCAATCTCATCGTCCACCTCCAACAGAAGATCGGTGACCCTGACTTCCGGCAGGCGGCGATAGAGATCGAGAACCAGCGCATCGGCTTCCTCGGGAACCGCGGCGGTCAGCCGGTCGATTTTCAAGGTGCCGTCCTCGATAGAGCCACCGGGGATTGCCCCGGCCTTTGCCGAACGCGCCAGGCGATGCACGGCGTCAGCCATTCTGGCTTTGCGGTCGGCCAGCCAGGTTTCCGGCTCGAACGGCATGGCCAGCCTCGGGGTGACGCGGGCAATCTCTACCGGGACCAGCGCTTCCTTCAGATCGCCATACCTGCGCGAATGCGCCAGCCAGATGTCACCGGATCGGAAGGCCTCGCGCAGATGGAACAGGACCGCAACCTCCCAGTGTCTGCTTGCCTCATCAGCCTCCGCATCCAGATGCCGCAACCATTTTGAGCCCCGGCGAAGGAATGTCAGTGGCAGGACCGCCGCCATCTTCGTGCCCGCGATGATCGCGCTCGCCGCCAGCAGCGGTTCTGCCACGGGCGCGGCGCAAATGTCTAATGCCCGCAGCATGCGCGGTGCGTAACGCCGGAAGCGATGATATCCGTGAACGACATGCACCAGCGGATCGGCGGCAAACGTGTCGGTCAGTTGCTCGGCCGTGGCGACAAGCCCTTTGAGGGATATCCAGCCACCGGCATTGCCGACGGCCTCTTCGAGGGAGGCCCGATCCTCATGCGCTTCCAGGAGTGCCGCTCCCAATGTCTTGAAGGACTGCAGGGTGTCCTTCAGCGCCAATTTGGCATCGTCCATCCGGGCGTCACATCGCGATTTCGCCTCGCGCCAGGTCTTGCCGACGATCCGGTCATGGGTCTCGACCACGGCGTCAGCAATGGCGCCGCGCCATTCCAGAGCACAAACCGCAAGGATGGCGAGACGGCGGTCACCCGAGATATCCCGCAGATCGCCCGCGAAGTATCGCTCTCCCTGCCGGCGAAGGCGGGCAACGCGGTGTGGCTGTACATTCGCCAGAATGCCCCGGTCCAGCGCCAAAGCCTGCAGGAACTCGAGCCGATCGAGCAGGCGGTTCATATCAGCCGAGTTCCGCCCGATCTCAAACTGACGCAACCAGACGAAGCGCGTGACCGAGCCACCCGCATCTTCGGTCAGAAGGGCATCGAGCCGCGTTCGCATGTCATCGTCCAACTGACCGGCGACCCTGGCATCGACCCGCCGTTCAGCCGCGACAAGCGCATCCGCGCAAAGCCGCTCGATGACCGTGATTCCGGGCAGGATGGTCTGAGCCGCCCGGCACTGCTCGACGAAGCGCCGTGCCAGATCCTCGTTCGACCGGGCAGTTTCGGCCGCGCCTTCAAGCCAGGCCTTCAGGTCCCGGGCGCCCCGCCCGGTGAACATCTTGTAACCGTAGATGGCGCGCAAGGCGGCCAGGTGCTCATGCCGGGTCTCCTCGCGGGCGGCGTAGCCGGCCAATTCGTCGGGCCTTATCCCAAGCTGCGCTGCCAGAAAGCGTGTGACTGCTAACGGAATGACCTCGCCCGGCGCCAGCAACCGCCCGGGATATCGCAGCGCGCATAGTTGCAACGCAAAACCGAAGCGATTGTGGGAACGGCGACGGGCATGGATGAGCTCCAGATCGTCGTCTGCCAGCGTGTAGTGGCGCAGCATCGACGCTTCATCGGTCGGCAGATCGAACAATGCCGCCCGTTGGCGGTCGGTCAGAATGCTGCGTCTTGGCATGGCGATCTTTCAGGAAATCGTGATGGACGACCGTCCGTAAGGGGATCGGTGAGCGGACATGGGGCGAGAGAGTTGAGAACGGTATGGAAACCACACTCCATCATATCTCGTATAGATGGTACGATTTGATTCGCATATGCCACCCCTTATCCGTACACTCTCGGCATGACCGCGATCAAAATTGGCTATGCCCGCTGCTCCACCGATCGTCAGGATCTGACGGCGCAGCGTGCTGCCCTTGCAGAGCTTGGGGTCACCGAAGACCGCATCTACACAGATCACGGTCTGACCGGCACGAACCGCGACCGGCCCGGTCTCGCCCAGGCCCTCGCCGCCGTGCGCGCAGGCGACGTGTTTGTCGTGCCGAAGCTTGACCGCCTCGCGCGCTCGGTCCCCGACGCACGGGCCATCGCGGAACAGTTGGAAAAGAAGGGCGTCAAGCTTGCCCTCGGCGCATCGGTCTACGATCCGACCGACCCGATGGGAAAGATGTTCTTCAACATCCTCGCCACCTTCGCCGAGTTCGAGGCCGACCTCATCCGCATGCGCACCCGCGAAGGTATGGCCATCGCCCGCGCCAAGGGCAAACTCCGGGGAAAGCAGCCGAAACTCTCGGAAAAACAACAAAAAGAACTGAGCCGGATGCACGCCTCCGGCGAATATTCCATCAGCGATCTAGCTGAGCTCTTCTCTGTCTCAAGACCGACCGTCTACAGAACGCTGCAGCGAAATTCCCCAAAAATTAAGCCTTAGCGTAGGATTCTGCCCCCTCCGGCATCAGACCCCTCTCAGGCCTTTTCCCGCATATCGCAGACCCGGACGAGAAAACCTCGGAAGACCTTTTGAAGCTGTCGGGACGGAACCTCGGCAATTTCATGTTCTGCTCCGCGGCGCGGCGCTTCATCCGCACCACCACCAAGACCAACCGGCAATCCGTCGATCTGGAGGTGGTGAAGAACGAATGCGACGGGATCATCGTGCTGGCCGCGAACTGGCTGCAACCGCGCAATGATTTCACCGGTCTGGCCGCACGGATCGAAAAGGCCAATGTGCCGACGGTCATTCTGGGGCTGGGCGCGCAATCGCATGACGGCAAGATCCCCGATCTGCATCCGGGCATGCTGCGCTTTCTCAAGGCCGTGTCGGAGCGGTGCTACTCGCTGTCGGTGCGCGGCACCTTCAGCGCCGAGGTGCTGAACCATCACGGCATCACCAATGTGACCGTGACGGGCTGCCCTTCGCTTTTGTGGCACATGACCCACAGCGCCGCTGTCACGCGGCAGACGGCACCGGGCCGGATCGGCCGCGTGTCGGTCAGCGGCACCCTGCCGGATCAGGTGAACCCCAACGGCGACGATTCCCGCATGCGCCTGACGCGCTTTATCCTGCAACAGGCGCTGGAAGACGGGTATGATTACGTTGCCCAGACCGAATTGCCCCTGATGCAGGCGCATCGCGGCGAACGGACTGCGGCCGACACGGCAAGGCAGGATTTCCTGCGCCATGTCTTCAGCCCCGTCGGCGAGGCGCAGACCAGCGCCTATCTGGCCGATCATATCCGCGCCTTCACCAATATCCCCGAATGGCTGGCTTATTGTGCCAACCAGGATTTCGTGATCGGCACGCGGCTGCACGGGGTGATTGCAGGTCTGCTGGCGGGCACGCCCTCGATGCTGATCACCCATGACAGCCGCACCGAAGAGATGGCGCAATTCGCGGGCATTCCGGCGATCCGCAGCACCGATCTGATGGCCGCCGGGCGCATGGATATGGCGGCGCTGCTTGCCCGCGCCGATTTTGATGCATTCAACACGCGTCAGGTGGCGTATTTCAGCGACTTCATCCACTTTCTGGATGCGAATGCGGTGCCGCACCGGCTGCGCGTGATCTGAGACAACACTGGCTTCGTCGGCCGATTAGCGAGCGGCCAGCACTCTGCCTGCTTCGGCGGCCAGTGGATGACTGTGGTATTGCGCCATGAAGGCGTGCAGGGGGCCTGCATCGCCGGCGCCCGCGTCATAGGCCAGCCGGGCCGCATCAAATTCGCTGACCAGACCGGCATCCATTCCGGCCACGGCCTGCGCGGCGCCGTGCGCATCCGGGTTGCGGCGGATGGCTAGACGCAGGCGCGCATCGGCGGCCTGCGGCGTGTCCGGGTTGCGCGCGAGATACATGATCAGCGCCGCATTGCTGTCCTGGGCCAGAGCCTGCGCATAGATTCGCCGGGCGGATTCCGCATCATCCAGCACGGGAGGCGGGATATCGGGGCTGCGCCCTGCCGGGGCAGGCTCTGGCACGTCTTTGGTTCCGCCTGGGGTCATCTGCGCATCCTCCTGCTGGCCGGCACCCGCCTGTTCCGTGCGACCGGTGTCGGGCAGACAGGCCGGAAGCATCAGGCAGGCAGCCATCACCGCCGCCGTTGCCCCGCCCCCCGCGGGCCATCCGTATACGCGCATCCAGTCCTCCTGCATCCTTGCGCCGCTGTCAGAATCTGCGGCTTTGTCATGGCCCGCACTGCGGTCCGGTCTGCGGCCAATCTGCGTCATGGTGATGCCAGAAGATACGGGCCTCTGCGCAAAACAGCCGCGCGGGACAACCCCGTTGTAGCTGGAAGCTCATAAAAGAACCGCACTGTGGTCATTTTCTTGCCGAAAATTCCAATTTTTGCTACTATAACACACAAAGAGTCCAATAAGGCTCTGGTGAAAATTATTTTATTGAAAGAAATCAAAATGGCACACGATCTCATTGATTCCACCGAGCAGCGCTTTTCCCTGCTTGAAATTCCGCTCGGCACCATCGGAACAGTCCCCGAAAGTCCTGCCACTGAGGTCGCCGCCACTGAGGCAGCGGCAGAGGATACCTTGGCAGCAGACGCAGCCCCGGTCGAAGACGCAGCAACCAGCGATGATGCTGACGCCCCGGCAAAGCTGCCTGAAATCGCCCAGAAAGCCCCGATCAATGACTGGACCAATCTGCCCACCGACGGATCGGAAATCGGTCGCTTCGGGAATACAGTGCGCTTGCTGACGCTGCCGACCTTCAGCGCCGAAATCTTCGAGACGCCGTTTGCCAGCCGCGCGATCGCTCCGGGCGTAACACCCATCAGCACCGCCGCAGCCGATCTGCAGGCCGCCGGTACCTCAGCCGGCGCAGGCCCGGTCGAGAATGGTTCCGGCGCGACCACGGCCGCCGTGGTTGCCTCGGGCAATCAGGGCATCGACGGCCTGTTGATCGGCACCCGCTGGGCGAATGCGGCGATCACCTATTCCGATCCCGACAGCGTGGCCGATTACCAGGCCGGCCACCCGGAAGCGTTTTCCAACTTCCAGCAGATCGATGCCCAGCAGTTGCTCGCGGCGCATTTTGCGCTGAATGAGTTCACCTATACCCAGTCGCCCAGTGCGGGCGGCTTTTCCGTCGAAGGCTTCACCGGGCTGATCATCGACTATGCAGGCTCCGGCTCGGGGGCGGGCACGCTGCGGCTGGCCAACACCTCGAACCCCAGCACCGCCTATGCCTATTACCCCAACAACGGCTCGTCGGGCGGCGATTCCTTCTACGGCGGCTCGGGCCGCACCCCGACAATGGGCGACTACGACTGGCACACAATGCTGCACGAGCTGGGCCATTCCCTCGGTCTGAAACATGGCCAGGAAACCACCGTCTTCGGCGCGATGCCCACGAACCTCGATTCGATGGAATTCTCGGTGATGACCTACCGGTCCTACATCGGCTCGCCGCTGACCGGCTACACCAACGAACAGTTCGGCTATGCCCAGACCTACATGATGTATGACATCGCGGCGCTGCAATACATGTATGGCGCGGATTTCAGCACCAATTCCGGCAATACGACCTACACTTGGAACCCGCTGAACGGCAACACCGTGATCAACGGCACGGCCGCCATCACCCCCGGTGGCAACCGGATCTTCCTGACGATCTGGGATGGCGGCGGCACCGACACCTACGATCTCAGCGCCTATTCCAGCAACCTGACGGTGGACCTGAGCCCCGGCGGCCATTCGACCTTCTCGACCACCCAGCTGGCCGATCTCAACCAGTTCGCGGCCGGATTCGAGGCACGCGGCAACGTGTTCAACGCGCTGCTGTTCCAGGGCAACACCGCGTCGCTGATCGAAAACGCCATCGGCGGGTCGGGCAATGACCTGATGACCGGCAACCAAGGGGCCAACGTGCTGACCGGCAACGGCGGCAATGACACGCTGAACGGTCTGACCGGCACCGACACGCTGTATGGCGGCACGGGCAATGACCTGCTGATCGACGACGACGCCATCAACTTCGACGCGATGTATGGCGGGTCGGGCATCGACACCGCCGATTTCTCGGGCAACGGGTTCACCGACAACCGGATCATCTATGACCTGTCCACCCAGACCGTCAGCGTGGTGAACCCGGCGGGCAACACCCAGGTCATCAACGGGGTGGAGAACCTGATCACCTCCAATGCTGCCGAAACCCTGATCGGCGACGATGCCGACAACACCTTCACCGCCAATGGTGGGGCCGATTTTCTGGTGGGCGGCGGCGGGGCGGACACGCTCTACGGCGGTGACGCCAATGACACGATCGAAGGCGGCTTCGTCACCGACGCGGTCTATGGCGGGGCGGGCGACGACCTGCTGCGCGTGCTGCAGGGCCAGTTCTACGATGACACCTATGGCGGGTCGGGCACCGACACGCTGGACCATTCGGCCTCGGATTACACCGGCACCGTCTTTGATTTCGATGCGGGCCTCATCACCGGCACCGGGATCAACGACAGTTCGGCGGTCCTGTCGGGGATCGAGGTCTATTTCGACGGCACCGGCGGCAACACCATCATCTCCTCCGGCAGCAGCCACACCTATTACGGCGGCCTCGGCGATGACACGATGGTGGCCACCTCGGGCGGCGAGACGCTCTATGGCGGCGCAGGCATCGACCTGCTGGATCTGAGCGTCGGCGATTTCATCTACACCTTCGACATGACCACCGGCCTTGCCACGCAATACCCGGCAGAGCTGTTCCTCGGCTTCGAGAATGTGGTGATGGGCGGTGCCAATGACACTGTTACCGGCAACGGCCTGGAGAACCAGATCGACGGCGGTGCCGGCGATGACCGGCTGTTCGGCGGCGGCGGCACCGACAACATGCTGGGCGGCGTGGGCAATGACACGGTCAGCATCCTGTCTGGCGACGGGCTCGACAATGCCGATGGCGGCACCGGCGTGGACACGCTGGATTACTCCGATGTCGGCGCGGCAATCATCAGCGTGAACCTGACCTCCGGCACTTTCGACTTCAACGGTTTCCTGCGCACGGTGACGAATTTCGAGAACTATATCGACACCGACGGCGCGGGTACCATCACCGGCACCACCGGGGCCAATGTGATCGACGCACGCGGCGGGTCCGACAGCGTGAACGGCGGCGCAGGCAATGACACGATCTACGGCGGGTCGGACAGCGACACGATCCGCGGCAGCCTTGGCGCAGATGATCTCTACGGCGGGTCGGGCATCGACACGCTGAGCTACAGCACCGCTTCGGCGGCGGTGGCGGTCAGCCTTGCGGCCGGGACGGGCACAGCGGGCGAAGCGACGGGCGACACCGTCACCGGCTTCGAGAATGTCTTTGGCAGCACGTTCAACGACAGCCTGACCGGCGACAGCGGGGCCAATGAATTGCGCGGCGGTGCCGGCAATGACAGCCTGTCGGGCGAGAACGGCAATGACACTCTTCTCGGCCAGGACGGCAATGACACGATCCGCGGCGGTGCGGGCGCGGATTCGCTGGTCGGTGGCAGTGGCATCGACACGCTGACCTACAACACCTCGGTCGTGGCGGTGAACGTGAACATCGGCACCAACGTGGCCGCGGGCGGCGATGCCAACGGCGACATCATCAGCACCTTCGAGAATGTCTTCGGCGGGGGTGGCAACGATACGCTGACCGGCTCGGGCGGGGCCAACGAGATCCGCGGCGGTGCCGGCAATGACAGCCTGCTGGGCGAGAACGGCAATGACACCCTTCTCGGCCAGGACGGCAATGACACGATCCGCGGCGGCGCGGGTGCGGATTCGCTGGTCGGTGGCAGTGGCATCGACACGCTGACCTACAACACGGCGGTCGGGGCGGTGAACGTGAACATCGGCACCAACGTGGCCGCGGGCGGCGATGCCAACGGCGACATCATCAGCACCTTCGAGAATGTCTTCGGCGGGGGCGGCAACGATACGCTGACCGGCTCGGGCGGGGCCAACGAGATCCGCGGCGGTGCCGGCAATGACAGCCTGCTGGGCGAGAACGGCAATGACACCCTTCTCGGCCAGGATGGCAATGACATTGTGCGCGGCGGTGCGGGCGCGGATTCGCTGGTGGGCGGTGGCGGCCTCGACACGCTGATCGGCGATACGGGCAATGACACGCTGACCGGCAACAGCGGTGCTGATATGTTCCTGTTCACCCTCGTCTGGGAGGATGACACGATCACTGATTTCGAGCTTGGCATCGACACCGTCCGCATTCAGGGCGGGTTCGACGCAAGCGACATCACCTTCTCGGCGGTCGGAGGCAATGCGCTGGCCACGCTGATCACGGGTGACAGCATCCTGTTCATCGGGCGCACCATCGCGCAGCTGAACAGCTTTGCCGATTTCGACTTCGTCTGACCCGACACCACGGCAACGCCGAAGGGCCGCCCTCCGGGGCGGCCCTTCGCATATCTGCGCGACGGGATCAGGTGCCCGGTGAGCCTGCCGAGCGGTATTCGCGCAGCGCCGCCGCCAGGCGGTTGCCGCAATCGGCCAGAACGGCCTGCACGGGCGCGGGCAGTTCTGCCGGAACGGCAGCCATGCGGGCGGCGGCATGCGCCTTGTCGCGGCTTTCCGTCAGCGCCGCCACGAAACACGGATCGTCGGCAAAGAATGCGGCATCAATCGCCTGCGCATCCTCGAGGCAGGCTTCATGGGTCATGTCTGCCGCAGAATGCGACAGGCGCAGCGGCGGATCATCCGGCAGCAGCCGGATCAGGGTCTCGCGCAACGGGCCAAGGAAGCGGCGCTCCAACACGGCGGCGGGCAGCGCATCGGGTTTCTTCTCCAGCCCCGCCGCCACACAGAGCCTGCGCACCGCCTCCAGCGCCTGCATGCCGGGGTTGGTGTTTTCCAGGGTGATCTGTGGTTTCATCGCAACCAGCGCCGGATCTAGCCGTAATACCCCGCTCAGGAAATCATCCAGCACGTCCTGGCGCAGCAGCCGGTCGCGGCGATAGGCCCGCACCTCCAGCCGGTCGCCGAAATGGTCGCGCCAGCGCTGCAGCCGCTGGAAAGGCTGGCCAAGGCGGCCGCGCGCGCTGCGGGCGGCGAAAACCTCCAGCGGGCGGAAGTATTTACCGGTCTTCACATTCTGCGCATAGCTGGCGCAGATCCGATCGATATGGCTGCGCAGATAGCAGACCATCTGCACCTCGGTGCCCGGTGGGAGATGGGTGGCGACATCCGCAGCCATCCGTGCAGGGTCGGCGCTTTCAAAACCCTCGCTCGACACCACCACTAGGCGCGCGCTGCTCAGCGCGATCTCCAGGCCCAGATCCGCCCAGCTGCCCAGATCGGGCTTGAACCGGGCATCGCTGCAGGTCTGATACGCCAGATTGACATGGTTGATCCGCTTTTCGCGCCAGCGCCCGGCACTGGGATATAGCAGCGTGCCATCCGCACTCTGCCCCGTCTCACCCAACCAGTCCGTGAACAGGCGTTGCAGGCTGGTAGTGCCGGTCTTGCGGTCACCGATGTGAAACACCACACGTGTCATGGTCTGCTCTGTCGTTGAGGATCGGAACGGGGGTAAGCTCGGCTCAGATCAGCTTGCTCTGATCGAAGAACGTTTGGAAAAGCTCGGCGAAACCATCCTGCGGCTGCATCTTGCGATTGCCAATCAGCGGGATAGCAAAGAAATGCGGCCGACTGGCATCGGGCTGGCAGGCAGCCAGATAACGCTCGGCAGCCCCCCCCATGATGACCTGCGGATTCACCGCGTGCACCAGCTCGGCATGGAAAAACGCTGAGCGGCAGAACACGATGCGCCGGAAGCGCCAGGCCAGCTGCGGTAGCAGCTGGCGGAAGAAACTGTCTCCGAAGATCATTAACGTCTGGTCGGTTTCGGCCTCAGGGCTGTCGACCAGCGACAGCACGCCATTGTTGCGCTGCAACCCGTTGGTACGGATCGTGACCGGCTTCAGCGCCGGTAGCACGGTAAGCCGTTCTTTGCGGGGCGGGTCGAACTTGCGCCCCAGATCGCCTGCCGCAGGCTTGCCCTCGGTCAGCGCGGCCAGCGCTCCAGCGCGGTAGACATCCGCCGCCGCAGGATCCAGCCGTTGCAGGATAGCATGGGTGATCGCAATCACCCCGGTATCGGAATAATGCGTATCGGTGCGCAGGAAACAGGCACCCTGCCCGTCGATCGGGGCCAGCGGATAGACCACCGGCGCTGCCGCCGACCAATGCGGACTGGTCTGATACTGCGACAGGTAAAGCGAGCCGAAATCGCCTAGGCTGCGCAGCTTGCCGCGTAGCGCATGCAACTTGTCGGGGAAGACCCACATCGAGAAATCAATCCCCGCATCCCGGCAATAGCGGGCCCGTTCATGCATATTCGTGAAGAATATCTGCACCGACGCGGCATCGGGGCGTTTGCGGCCCGTCAGATAGGCCCCGACATCATGATCGCCACCCGTCAGGAACAGGAAGCCGTCATCCGATTCAAATATTTTGTCGTGGTCCGTCATACGGCGTTTTGAACTCATCTGTGCCGAGCGGGGGCGAGCCCGGATCATCGCGCAAGCTAGGCAGGTCAACCCGGTTTGGCAAGCCATCCGTAACCTCAATACGGGGTGCGTCTGCCTAAAAATTGGCGAAACCAGTCATCTAAACACACGTTAGCTTGAAACGGCGGCAGGCATCTTCTATAGCCATCCTCGTCGCCTGTAGTATATATATTTCAGCCTGTTCGAAGTGCTCTGCCATCAGGGTGAACAGCCATTTTCCCGAGGTGAAACGATGCAGAATCGGACTGACCGGACCAAAGCCAGCAAGCCGCAGCGCATCGGGATTCTTGTTCTTGGCATGCATCGCGCGGGTACAAGCTGTGTCACCCGCCTGCTGAGTCTGCTGGGGGCGGATCTGCCTGCCACCCTGATCGGCGCCAGCCAGCATAACCAGAGTGGGTATTGGGAATCGCGCGCAGTGCGCGAATTCAACGACCGACTGTTGACCTCGGCCGGCAGCCACTGGAGCGACTGGCGCGCCATTGGCGCGGGCTGGCTTGGATCGGTGAAAGCCACGGAATTCAAGGACGAGGCCGAAGATCTGCTGCAGGCCGAAATCGGCACCTCGCGGTTCTTCGTGCTCAAAGATCCCCGCATCTGCCGTCTGGCGCCGTTCTGGTTCGACGTGCTCGAAAACGCCGGTGTGACGCCTTATGCGGTCTGCGTGCTGCGTAACCCGCTGGAAGTGGCCGCCTCGCTTGGTGCGCGCAACGGCTTTGTGCCGGAATTCTCGCATCTGCTGTGGCTGCGCCATATGCTGGATGCCGAGGCGCTGTCGCGTGGGCGACCGCGGGCCTTTGTCAGCTATGACCGGCTGCTGCGCGGCTGGGGCCGGGTGGTGAACCGGGCCGGCGAGGCGCTTGGCCTGTCTTGGCCGCGCGGGCCGGAACACATCGCCGAAGAGGTGGCAGGTTTCCTGTCGGACGAAAAACGCCACCATCATCACAGCACCGAGGATGTGGTGGAAAACCCGCTGCTGCCCGTCTGGCTGCGCGACACGTTCCGCATTCTGGATACATGGTCGGCCGAGGGCGAGAATGCCGCCGATTACCCCGTGCTGGACGCGATCCGCGCCGAGATGGGCGCGACCGGCCTTGCCTTCGCGCCGCTGATCAGCCTGGGCCAGAAGATCGCCGAGGATCTGCGCGGCCGCGAAGACGCAATCAGCAAGCTGACCGCCGCCGGGCAGGAGGCGAAAGACCGCGCCGCAGCCCTAGAAGCCGAACTGACCGGGCTGCAAAACAAGACGGAAGCGGGCCGCGCCAAGCGACTGCGCCTGTCGAGCGACTATGACGAGATCACGAAAGTGGCCGAGCAGTTGCGTACCCAGATCGCCCGGATGGAGACCGATCTTGCCACCGCTCAGGCGGCAGAGACTGCCGCCCGTCAGCAGCTGGACGCCGCAACAGAGACCGCGCGCGCCGATCTTGAAGCTCAGGCGCTGGAGGCGGAAACCGCCCATAAAGCCACCGAAGCCCGCCTGCGGGCTGAGACCGATGTCGCCAAAGGCGAAGTGGCCGCTCTGACCACGGCGCTGGCCGAAGCCTCGGCCCTTGCCGCTTCGCTGAGCGAGGCTGACGCGATCAAGGCCACCCGCATCAGCGAGTTGAAATCCGCCCGCAACGTGGCCGAGGCCGCGGTTGCCCGTCTGACCCAGACGCTAGAGGCCGAAACCGCCGCTGGGCAGGCCCGCCTGCACGCGGCCCAGACCGAGGCCGCGCGGCTGGCAGGCCTGCTGGAGGGCGAGCTCACCGCTCGCATCGACACCGAAGCCAGGGTTTCGGCACTGGCCGAGGCCGATGCCGCCAAAGCCAGCCTGATCGATGCATTGCACAGCGAGAAAGACGCCGCCGAAGCCGCTGCCGCCGCCCTGCGCGACCAGTTGCAGGAAATCGAAAGCGCCCTGTTACAGCGTCGCGCTGAAACTGACGATGCGAACCGCGCCTTGCAAGAGGCGCGCGCGACACGCGATGCCGGGCTGGAAAGCAACGCCGCATTGCAGGCCGAACTGGCACGCCATCACAGCGCCGCCGAAGCGGCACAGCGCGAGGCCGCCGCCCGCATCGCCCAGTTGCAGCAGGATCATGCCGCCGCTCTGGCCGAAGGTCAGGTGCATGCGCAGGTGGCCGCCCGGATCGAGGCGCAGCTTCAGCCCATGATCCGCGACATGCGCGACAGCGCCAGCCAGCATGCCGAAACCGAAGCCACGTTGCGGGCCGAAAAGGCCATGCTGCTCCGCGAAAACGCCCAACTGACCAAAGCCCATGAGGCGCGGACCGGCGAAACCGTGCAGTTGACGGAACTGCTGCGCACCGCCGAACATGATCAACAGGTCGCCAAGACCGCCCTGTTGGATGCCACCCACCGCCTGACCGCCGCCGAAGACGCCCTTGCCGCACAGCGCAAGCTGCAGGCTACATTGCAGACGGCACTCGGGGCGGCCGAAGCCGAACAGATCCGGCTGGCCGAGCGCAATGCACAGATC
>Ga0209476_10000204_pt1 | contig 40716 bp, 35 predicted proteins | sample KloWWTrecipitate_FD_187179 | JGI IMG/M metagenome (GOLD analysis project Ga0209476, IMG submission 187179) | Active sludge microbial communities from Klosterneuburg, Austria, studying microevolution and ecology of nitrifiers - Klosterneuburg... | ecosystem: Engineered > WWTP > Aerobic digester... | reverse complement strand
CGCTACGACCCGCACGTTCGGCGCTACCGACGACCACCTCCGGGTGCTCGCCGAGACCATGACGGTCGACTAAGCACCAACACAAAAAGAGCCGGTCCCCCCACAGGGACCGGCTCTTTTGCGTTGCAACTGCTCATTGCAGAGCAATTATCGTGGGCTAGGCGGCCCCGTCAAACATGCTGGTGACCGATCCGTCTTCGAACACTTCGTGGATTGCGCGGGCCAGCAGCGGCGCGATGGGCAACACGGTCAGGCCTTCGAAGTGGCGGTCTTCGGGGAGCGGAAGTGTGTCGGTGACGACAACCTCATCGATTGCGTCCGAGGTCAGAATCTGCGGTGCCGGGTCACTGAAGACCGCGTGCGTTGCAGCCACGATGACGCGCAGTGCACCATTCTTCTTCAGCGCCTCGGCAGCCTTGACGATCGTGCCACCGGTGTCGATCATGTCATCGACCAGCAGGCAGATACGGCCCTCGACCTGGCCCACGATTTCGTGGACGGTGACCTGGTTCGCGACCTTGGGGTCGCGGCGCTTGTGGATAATCGCGAGCGGTGCGCCGAGCTGGTCTGACCAGTTGTCGGCGACGCGCACGCGGCCCATGTCGGGCGACACAACGGTAACCAGGTCACGATCTGCTTCGAGCTTCGACTTGAAGTACTCAAGCAACACCGGCTGAGCGAAGAGGTGATCAACTGGGCCGTTGAAGAAGCCCTGAATCTGTGCTGCGTGCAGGTCGACGCTCATGATGCGGTTTGCGCCGGCGGTCTTCATGAGGTCGGCGATGAGGCGTGCGCTGATGGGCTCGCGACCGCGGCCCTTCTTGTCTTGACGCGAGTACGGGTAGTACGGGGCAACGACAGTGATCCGCTTGGCCGAAGCACGCTTCAGCGCGTCGACCATGATCAGCATTTCCATGATCCACTCGTTGACCGGCTGGCCGAACGTCTGGATCACGAACGCGTCGCAACCGCGCACGCTCTCGCCAAAGCGGGTATAAATCTCGCCGCTGGCGAAGGTGCGGTGCTCGGTCGGGAGGAGCTCCGAGTTGAGGGCCTTGGCCACATCCTCGGCCAACTGAGGGTGGGAACGCCCTGAGACCAGCACCAACCTCTTGCTGCTGCGGGTGACAATTCCCGGTCGGTCGGACTTCGACTTCTCAGCCTTCAACTTCTTGCCCATTGCTCGCCTTTTCTGCGCGCTGAGTACGGTCTGCTACCGCAGCCGCCTCGGTGCCCGCTCGATTTTTTTCGACCCAACCCTCAACATTTCGTTGAGGTGACACGCTGAGCGCAAGGGCCCCGGCGGGCACGTCCTTGCGGACAACTGCACCGGCCCCGGTCTTCGCACCTGCACCAACTCTAACGGGAGCCACGAACACCGTGTGCGACCCCGAATGTACCTGGTCGCCAATCTCGGTGCGGTGCTTCGCCAGGTCGTCATAGTTCGCGGTGATCGCGCCGGCGCCAAGATTTACGCCCTCGCCGATGGTCGCGTCGCCGATGTACGAGAGGTGCGGCACCTTGCTGCCCCGGCCGATCGTCGCGTTCTTCGTTTCGACGAACGTGCCGATCTTGCCGTCGACGCCAAGCTCCGTGCCCGGGCGCAGGTAGGCGAACGGGCCCACACTTGCGCCGGCACCGATCACCGCGAGGCTTGCATCGGAGCGGCGAATGGTCGCACCCTCCCCCACCTCGCAGTCACTCAGCGTCGTGTCGGGGCCGATGGTGGCGCCCGCGCCAATCACCGTTGCCCGCAGAATCTGCGTGCCTGGCAGCAGCGTTACGTCGGGGGCGAGGGTCGCCGTCACGTCGATCCAGGTGGTTGCCGGGTCTTGCACCGTCACGCCGGCGAGCTGCCAGTGGCGGATGACCCGGGCGTTCAGGCGTGCCGCGGCCGCGGCCAGTTGCACGCGGTCGTTGACACCCTCGACGAGGGACGAATCAGAGATCGTGCGCGCCGCGACGGACTCGCCAGCGCCGCGCAGCAGCGCCACCATGTCGGTGAGATACATCTCGCCCTGCGCGTTGTCGGTCGTCAGCCCGCCGATGTGTGCCCGAAGCGCGGCGGCCCGGAACACGTAGACCCCGGCGTTGACCTCGGTGACAGTCAGCTCTTCGGCCGACGCGTCTTTCTGCTCCACGATGCGGGCGACGCCGCCATCGGTGTCGCGAATCACTCGGCCGTACCCGGTCGGGTTGCCCAGCTGTGCGCTCAGCAGGGTTGCCGCGGCGTGCGCTGCCCGGTGCTCCGAAAGCAGCGCGCTGAGGGTCTCATTGTCGAGCAGCGGCACATCGCCGCTGAGCACGAGCACGTCGCCGGCAAAGTCGGCGGGGAGCGCGTCGATCGCCTGCGCCACCGCCCGGCCGGTGCCTGGAACGTCGTCTTGATCGACGACCTGCACGGGCGACTGCTCTGCCTGCAACGCTTCGACGATGCGGTCACGCTCGAAGCGCACGACGGCCAGCACGTGGCCCGCATCGAGGGTTGCCGCGGTATCGAGCACGTGACCGACAAGCGTGCGACCGCCAAGCGGGTGCAGCACCTTAGGAAGCGACGATTTCATGCGCGTTCCCTGCCCAGCGGCGAGGACGACGACAGCCAGTTGAGTATCCACGCTCCGCCGCCAGGATTCGAACCTAGACCGAACAGCTCCAAAGGCTGTCGTGCTGCCATTACACTACGGCGGAATGCGGCCCGCATGGGCGCACTCATCAATTCTGCCAGACGCCGGGCGCCCCATTTCCCCCAACGCACCGCGTACCCAAGGGAATGCGCCAATAATGGGTGAATGCCCCCCGAAATGGACGAAGTCGACCGCATCGTAGAAGCGTGGGGGCGACAGCGACCAGACCTCGACTTTTCACCGCTCGAAGTGCTCTCTCGCGTCGATCGGCTCTCGCGCCACCTCGACCGTGCCCGGCGCGCCGCGTTCCAGCGCAGCGACCTCGAGCCCTGGGAGTGGGACGTGCTGTCGGCGCTGCGCCGCGCCGGCGAGCCGTTCGAGCTGAGCCCGAAGGCGCTCCTACAGCAGACCCTGGTCTCGAGCGGCACGATGACCAACCGGATCGACCGGCTCGTTGCCCGCCGCCTCGTGCATCGTCGCAGCGATCCCGTCGACGGCCGGAGCGTGCTGGTGACCCTCACCGAAGACGGCAAGATTCGATTGGATGCCGCAATCACGCGCCTCGTCGACGCCGAAGCCGCCCTGCTCTCAGTGCTCTCCCGCGCCGAGCGCGAACGCCTCGCCGCGCTGTTGCGGCGCCTCAGCCTCGAGTTCGACGGCGCACGGGACGGTTCGCACTAAGAAGACCCGTACGCTGGGAACATGGCCCACCTGCTTGGGGGCGAGTCCCTCCATCTCGAATATCCCGCAAAAGTCGTGCTCGGCGACGTTACCGTCGGGATCGCCGAAGGTGACCGTGTCGGCATCGTCGGTCGCAACGGCGACGGCAAGTCCACCCTTATGAAAGTGCTCACGGGCAGCATCGTGCCCCATGGCGGCACCGTGACGCACCGCGGCAGCCTGCTCGTTGGCATGCTCGCGCAGACCGACGACCTCCCTGCTGGCTCCACGGTCGAGCACGCAATTGTTGGCGATATTCCCGAGTACGAGTGGGCGGGCGATGCCCGCGTGCGCGATGTGCTGCAGGGGCTCGTGCGTGGCATCGACTGGAAGGGCTCGGTCGACGACCTCAGCGGTGGACAGCGCCGCCGTGTCTCACTCGCCAAGCTCCTCGTCGGCGAGTGGGATGTGCTCGCGCTCGATGAGCCCACCAACCACCTCGACATGGAAGGCATTGCCTGGCTCGCGAAGCACCTGAAGACGCGCTGGTCGAGCACCGCCGGTGGCCTGCTTATCGTGACGCACGACCGGTGGTTCCTCGACGAGGTGTGCACCCGCATGTGGGAGGTCCACGACGGCGAAGTCGAGCCCTTCGAGGGCGGCTACGCGGCCTACATTCTGCAGCGAATGGAACGCCGCCGCCAGCAGGACGTGGCCGAAACGAAGCGCCGCAACATCCTGCGCAAGGAGCTCGCCTGGCTTCGCCGCGGCGCCCCCGCACGCACGAGTAAGCCGAAGTTTCGCATCGATGCGGCGACACAGCTGATCGCCGATGAACCCGCCCCCCGCGACAGCGTCGACCTCGCGCGCCTCGCGACCGCGCGCCTCGGCAAAGACGTCGTCGACCTGCTCGATGTTGGTGTCACGTACCCGCCGGCCACGCCTGGCGGCGCGGCGCACGAGGTCTTGCGCGATGTCGAGTGGCGTATCGCGCCCGGCGAGCGTACCGGCATCCTGGGGCCAAACGGTGTGGGCAAGTCGACGCTGCTGGGCCTTGTGACCGGCGATGTGCAACCTACCTCCGGCAAGGTCAAGCGCGGGGTGACCGTGCGCGTGGCGACGCTCAGCCAGCAGCTGACCGAGCTCGACGAGTTCGCGAACGCGAAGGTGCGCGAGGTCCTCGACCTGCAAAAGACGAGCTTCATGAGTGAGGGCAAGGAGCTCAGCCCCACACAGTTGCTCGAGCGCCTGGGGTTCCGCTCCTCCGAGCTCTCAACGCCCGTCCGCGACCTTTCCGGCGGCCAGCGCCGACGCCTCCAACTCCTGCTCGTGCTGATGGGCGAGCCCAACGTGCTCATCCTCGATGAGCCGAGCAACGACCTCGACACCGACATGCTCGCGGCGATGGAAGACCTCCTCGACACCTGGCCCGGCACGCTGCTCGTGGTCTCGCACGACCGCTACCTGATCGAGCGCGTCACCGACAACCAGTACGCGATCGAGGGTGGCAACCTCCGCCACCTTCCCGGCGGCGTCGAGGAGTACCTGCAGCGTCAGGCCGCAGGGCACGGTGCCGCGCCGAGTGCGGGCGGCTCGCTCAACGTGTCGACGACGGATGCCGCATCCGCACCAAAGCGCGGCACGACGGCCGCGCCCGTGGCCCTTGCCGGCGCCGAGCGTCGAAATGCCGAGAAGGAACTCTCGGCGATCGACCGGCGACTCGTCAAGCTCGCGGCCGAGATCCACACCTCGCACCAGCGCATCGCCGCGCACGATCAGAGCGACTATGCCGGCATCGGCGGCCTCACCGCCGAGCTTGAGTCGCACGAGGCCGAAGTCGCGCGTCTCGAAGATCGCTGGCTCGAACTGAGCGAACTGCTCGCGTAGCGCGCTACTTCAGCTTCGCGAGGTACTCGTTGTAACGGTCGAGGTCTTCGTCGTCTCGCGATTGCCGAATTCTTGCCAGCTTCAGGTCTCTTGTGCGCCAGCGGCTGAGGATCACGATGAGGACGATGAGGAGCGGGAGCTCGGCATACGTCCACATCAGGGTCCCGGCGAGCTGCTGGTCGAGGCCCTCGGTGAGCCCCCACGCCTCGGGCGGCGTGGCGAAACCGGCGATCAGGCCAGCCGGGCTCAGGAGCAGGATCAGGCCAAAGATCGCGTGGATCTGGATCTCGACGATCACGGCGCCGAGGCGCCCGGCGTACGAGGGCGGGCGCGGCATCGGGTCGGACGACCAGAGCGGCACACCCGCGACGATGCCGCCGCACAGGAAGAGCACGAGCAGCAGCTGGTGCCCGAACGGCCAGGCGATGATGACGTTCACGAGGCCGCTGAGGTAGAGACCCATGTACGCGAGCGCGACGATCAGGATTGCGACCGCGGGATGGAGCGCGAACGCCGCGACCTGAGACCTCAGCCCACCGAGCGCGATGCGCAACGCCACCCTGCCGAGCCCGCGGTGCGGGGTGGCGCGCAGCAGCAACCTGCCGGGAGAACCGATGATCAGGAGCGGCGGGATCAGCGTCATCAACGTGATCTGTTGAAAGATGAGCGCAGAAAGCAACTCGTCGGCATAGCCGTTGACGCCCATGCCGCCCACGAGAAACAGCAGCACGGTGCCGACCAGAAAGGTGCCCGTGCGCAGCACCGACCAGGAGCGGCCCCGCGACCACAGCGCGATCGCGCCCCAAAGGTAGAGCGCGGCGAGAACGATCGCCAGTACCGAAACGACCGACGCCCAGGGCGAGACAAGCTCGAACAGGTTCTGGGCGGTCGGAGGTGGAAGGGTGACCGCAGTCTTACTCAATACCGCTCAGGGCTTTCTCTTCGCGTGGTGCTGACGCCTCCCAGTCTAGGCACCTCGTTAGTTAAGGCCCTGCGCTTTCAGCCACTCGGTCGCAATCACCGTGGGCGACAGCTCATCGACCGTGCTCTGCACGTTCATGGCGACCAGGGCCTCGGGCGTCAACTTCGCGCTCACCGCGTTGATGACATCGGCGATCTCGCCGGAGATGTCGGCGTTGACGAGCGGCACCACGTGCGATGCCAAGAACAGCCCCTTCGGGTCGGCGAGAGTCACCAGGCTGTCGGTCTGGATCGAAGGGTCGGCGCTGTAGACGTTGGCGATGTTGATCGTGCCGGCGAGGAGTTCCTCGACGGTCGTGTCGCCGGTGCCGATGAACTGCACGGTCACGTCGTACAGGTCGAGCAGGCCCTTGGGCCCATAGGGGCGTTCTGCAAGCTCGGGGGCCCCGCCGAGGGTCAGCGCCTCGGGCACGCCCGCGAGGTCGCCGATGCTCTTAAGGTTGTGTGTCGCGGCGAAGTCTGCGGTGACGTTGTACGAGTCTTGGTCGGTCGCCGAAGCCTGGTTGAGCACGACCAGGCCCTTCGGGAGCGCGGTCTTCAGCGCCGCGTAGACGTCATCTGTGGTGCGTGCCGTCGTGTCTTTTTCGAACCACTGCAACAGGTTGCCGGTGTACTCGGGGAAGAGATCGATCTCGCCCGACTCGATCGAGGGCATGTAGGCCTCGCGCTGGCCGATGTTGAACTTGCGCTCCACCTTGAACCCCGCACCCTCGAGCGCCTGCGCGTAGATCTCGGCGATGATTTCGTTCGAGTAGTACGCCTGCGAGCCCACGACGATCGTGCTGGTGTCGCCGCTGGCGCCCGTGCTCGGAGCCGCGCTGGGGCCGAGCGGGTCGCTGCTCGCGCAGCCGGTGATGGCCAATGCTGCGGCGGTGATCAGTGCCGCGAGGCCGATCCTGGTCTTCTTCTTCGAAGCAAACATTCGAGGTGCCTTTCTTGGGCGGGGCTCGTTTTGGGCGGGGCTCGCAGTCAGCGACAAGAGCCGGTCACGAAATCAGTGTTGCATTGAACGCACGGTCAGTGCGAGGGCTGACACGAGATAAGACCCCGCGTTGCACGAGGGCGAACACCCCGTCGACCACCAGCGCCAGCGCCGTGACAAGGATCGCTCCGGCGAGCACCTCGGTGTAATCGCGCAGCGCGATGCCCGTGATGATGTACTGCCCGAGGCCGCCGAGCGCGACGTATGCGGCGAGCGTGACCGTGGCGATCACCTGCAGCGTTGCAGCCCGAAGCCCGCCGACCAGCAGGTGCATCCCGAGGGGCACTTCGATGCGCCAGAGCACCTGCCACTGCGTCATCCCCATCGCGCGCCCGGCGTCGATCACCGTGCGGTCGATCGCCTCGATCCCGGTGTAGGCACCCGCCAGAATCGACGGAATCGCCAGCAGCACGAACGCCACGATCGCGGCCTCGGGCTTGTGCAGCACCCCGAAAATGAGCACCAGCAGAAGCATCAGTCCGAAGGACGGCAGCGCGCGGGCCGCCCCCGAGACTGCCACGGCAATCTCGCGGCCCCGCCCGGTATGCCCGATCGCCCAACCAAACGGAATCGCGATCAACGCCGCGATCAGCACCGCGATCACGGTAAACGCGAGGTGGGCGGCGAACGCCGCGGGGATGCTGTCGTTGCCGGTAAGCCGCTCGGGCGAAAAGATCCACGCGAGCGCGTCAAGAAAGAGATTCATGACGCCTCCCGGACCGCCGCGACCCTGCGCGACCAGGGCATCAACGCCCGGCCCGCAAGCATCAACAGCACGTCGATGAGCAGGGCGATGAGCATGACCGTCAGCACCCCGGCGAGGATCTCGGGGATGATCCGGCGTTGGAACCCGTTGGTGAAGAGGTATCCAAGATTCGTCACGCCCAGGAGCACGCCGATCGTCGCGAGCGAAATCGTGCTGACTGCAGTGACCCGAAGGCCCGCGAGCACGACGGGGCCCGCAAGCGGAAACTCAACCGTCCAGAACCTGCGAAACGCACCGAAGCCCATCGCCGTGGCCGACGCGCGGGTTGCCTGGTCGACCGATTGCAGCCCGTCATTCACCGAGCGCACCATGATCGCGACCGCATACATCGTCAGCGCGATCAGCAGGTTCAGTTCGCTGAGAAAGCTAATGCCGAGTAGTCCCGGAAGGAGGCCAAAGAGCGCAAGTGACGGGATCGTGTAGAGCAACCCGGTGACGGTGAGGATGAAGCCCCGGCCGACACGAAAGCGAAACGCGAGCCAGCCGATCGGCACACTGATCGCGAAGCCGAGCAGGATGGGCAACACGCTCTGCCGCAGGTGTTCGAGGCTCAGACTGCCGATGAGGCCCAGGTTGTCGACGATCCAGTTCATCGGCGCTCTCGCAGCCGCTCGGATCCTTCCTCGCCCTCCACCAGCACACCCTGCGTTCGGCCCTCAGCATCGACGAGCACGGCACCGTTTGGTGTGTACTTAATCGACATCGCACGTTTGCCGCGCGCTGCCCCGATGAAGCTCGCGACAAAGTCATCGGCCGGGTGCTCGATAATTTCGCTCGGCGATCCACGCTGGGCGATCTGCGCCCCTGGTTGCAGAATGACGACCTGGTCGCCGAGGAGGAATGCCTCGTCGATGTCGTGGGTCACGAACACGATCGTCTTGTCGAGCTCGCGCTGGAGGCGGATGAGCTCTTGCTGGAGCTCGGCGCGCACGATCGGGTCGACCGCGCCAAATGGCTCGTCCATGAGCAGGATGTTCGGGTCGGCCGCCAAGGCGCGGGCGACGCCCACGCGTTGCTGCTGGCCGCCCGAAAGCTGTGAGGGGTACCGCTGCGCAAGCGCACGGTCAAGGCCCACGCGGTCGAGCAGGCTCAGGGCCTCTGCGCGAGCCTTTCGCCGCGGCATCCCACGCAGCACCGGCACGGTGGCAACGTTGTCGATGACGCTGAAGTGTGGGAGGAGCCCGGCGTTTTGCATGACGTAGCCGATGCTCCGCCGCAGCTGCACGGGGCTGCCGTCGCGCACGCTCGCCCCGTCGATCAGCACATCGCCGCCGCTCGGTTCGACCATGCGGTTGATCATGCGCAAGAGGGTGGTCTTGCCGCAGCCCGAGGAGCCAACGAACACCGTCGTCTTGCGTGAGGGGATCGTGAGCGAAAAATCGTCGACCGCGCGGGTGCCGTCAGGGAAGACCTTCGAGACCCCGCGAAACTCGATCATGCGATCACACGGTCGGCCATCACGCGGGCCCCGGCGACCGGGCCGTGTGCCCGGATTGTGCGCAGGCCCGCGGCCTGCAAGGTGCCTTCTAGCTCGCGCGCCGCATTGGCGTCGGGGGCGAGGAATGCGATCGTCGGCCCCGAACCCGAGATGAGGCCCGCGAGGGCGCCGGAGGTTTCTCCAAGCTCGAGCACTTCGGCGAGGTCGGGGCGCAGGCTTAGCGCTGGCGCCTGCAGGTCGTTTCGGATGCTCTCCGAAAGCATCGCGGGATCCCCCGCACGAAGCGCGTGCAACACGGCGGTGTCGACGCTCGGAATCGAGGGTGGCGGCGCGATGTCGAGCGTGTACCGCTGGCGGTGAATGTCGAGTTCGTCGTACACCTCGGGCGTCGACATCCCCTCGTCGCTGACCACCAGCACCCACTCGAAGCGGCCCTTTGCCAGCGCCGGGCTCAGCTCGTCGCCTCGGCCGGTGCCGATCGCCGTGCCGCCCTGCAGCGCGAACGGCACATCGGCGCCGAGCCGCGCGGCAAGTTCGTGCAGCCGGTGGGCGCTGAGGCCAGTGCCCCAGAGGGTGTCGCAGGCCAGCAGCGCCGCCGCGGCATCCGCGCTCCCGCCGCCCATGCCGCCGGCAACCGGCACGTGCTTCTCGATGCGCAGGTGCACCCCCCCGGTGTAGCCGGTCGTGTGTGCGAGGAGCTTGGCCGCCCGGATCGCGAGGTTGCGGTCATCGGTGGGCACGCCCGAAAGATCGGCCGTTCCTGACACCTCAATTGTGAAGTCGTCGGACAGCGTGGCGTAGAGATCTTCGTAGACCGAGACCGCCTGATAGGCGGTCGCGACCTCGTGATAGCCGTCGTCGAGCAGCGCGCCAATTTCGAGGTAAACATTGATCTTGCCCGGCGCGCGTACGTGCACACGCGTGCCTTCTTGCTGCCTCGTCATGCAACCAACCTAGTCGAGGCCGGAGCCTCACTCTTCGTCGATGACCCAGATGTTCGCGTTGCCCTCGTCTGACAGCCGGTCGATCTCGGCAAGCTCTTCTGCCGAGAATGCTGGGCCCGATGCCGCCGCAATGTTCTCGTCAAGCTGCGCGGTGCTCGATGCGCCGACCAGCGCAGAGGTCACCACCGCATCGCGCAGGATCCACTGCAACGACATCTGCGCCAGTGATTGCCCGCGCTCCCGCGCAACCGTATCGAGTCGCTGCAAACGGGTGCGTGCGTCGGCCGTGATGCCCTTCGTCGGCAACGAGTTGCGCTGTTGCGAGCGCTCTGCGGGGCCGTCGCCGAGGTACTTCGAGGTCAGCAGACCCTGCGCCAGCGGCGAGAACGCGATTGCGCCCAGGCCTTCCTGGCGGAGCACGCCGGTGAGGCCGTCTTCGATCCAGCGGTTGACGATCGAGTACGAGGGCTGGTGGATGATCAGAGGCGTGCCCATCGCTCGTGCGGCGGCCGTCGCGGCGATGGTCTCTTCCGCCGAGTACGAAGAGATGCCGACGTAGAGCGCCTTGCCCTGGCGCACGAGCGTGTCGAGTGCGCCGATGGTCTCCTCGATTGGCGTGACCGGATCGGGCCGGTGCGAGTAGAAGATGTCGACGTAGTCGAGGCTCATCCGTCGCAGCGACTGCTCGGCCGACGAGATGACATATTTGCGCGAGCCGAACTCGCCATGCGGCCCTGGCCACATGTTCCAGCCGGCCTTCGACGAAATGATCAACTCGTCGCGGTACGGCGCGAAGTCTTCGCGCATCATCCGCCCGAAGTTTGTCTCGGCGCTGCCGAACGGCGGACCGTAGTTGTTCGCGAGGTCGAAGTGATTGATCCCGTTGTCGAACGCGTGGCGCAACACTGCGCGCTGGTTGTCGAACGGCACGTTGTCACCAAAGTTCCACCACAGGCCGAGCGAGATCGGCGGGAGGTAGAGCCCGGAGGTGCTCACTTGGCGGTAGCCGGTGCCGTGGTAGCGCTCGGCTTTGGCCGCATACGGGCGGTGCACATCGGGGGTGTCGAGGCGGAGGCGAGGTTCTTCGGTCACGCCCCGAGCCTAGCTCGCAGGCCTCCGGGCCGATAGGCGCGCAGCGGTCGCCATGCACGCAAGCGATGGGACGCTAGCGAATGTCGGTGGTGGGGCAGATAATCGACATGGATGCCGCAGACCCGGCCCAGAATCGGAGCCATCATGACAATGCTGAACCCCTATATTTCGTTCCGTGGCAACGCTCGCGAAGCGCTCGAGTTCTACGCCAGGCTCTTCGGCGGCGAGCTCACGATGAGTACATTCCGCGAGGCCGGCATGCCCGGTGTCGCTGAAGAAGACCTCGACCTGATCATGCACGGAATGGTGTTGTCGCCCGCCGGCCTCAACCTCATGGCGTCCGATACTCCGTCGAGCATGGAGCGGCCGAACGAAACCTTCATCACTGTCTCGCTGAGCGGCGATGATGACGCCGAGCTTCGCCGGCTGTGGGCAGGGCTCGCCGACGGCGGCACGGTCACCTACCCGCTCGAGGTCGCGCCGTGGGGCGACGCCTTCGGGCAGCTGACCGACCATTTTGGGGTGAGCTGGATGGTGAACATCGCGGGGCCGGCCAATCGGCCGGCTGCGAGCTAGCGGTTCTTCTTAGCGCTGCAGCGAGGCGCGCGCGATCGCGAGGAACTGCTCGATCGTCAGTTCTTCGCCGCGCGCGGTCGGCGCAACCCCGGCGGCTTCGAGCACTGCCGTCGCCTCGGCCGCGGTGCCGCCGAGCACGGTGGCAAGCGCCTGCCGCAGCATCTTGCGGCGCTGTTGGAAGGCGGCATCCACGATCTTGAAGGTCTGCTTGCGCTCTTCCTCGGTGCCGCGCGCCTCGGGATCGCGCGTGAAGCCGACAAGCACGCTGTCGACCCCGGGCACGGGCCAGAACACCTGGCGCGAGATGTTGCCGACCACGCGCCACGGGCCGTACCAGGCGGCCTTTGCGCTCGGGGCGCCGTAGACCTTGCTGCCGGGAGGGGCGGCCAGGCGGTGCCCGACCTCGGCCTGCACCATGACAACGCCCTTGACCAGCAGCGGGAACGACTCCATGAAGTGCAGCAGCACCGGCACCGACACGTTGTAGGGCAGGTTCGCGACCAGCGTTGTGGGGTCGCCCGGCAGTTCGGTCACGCGCAACGCGTCGGCGTCAACGACCGTCAGCGAGCCGGCGGGTGCGCCCTGCGCCTCGCAGGTCACGGGCAGCTGCGCGGCAAGGCGGTGATCGATCTCGACGGCGGTGACGGATGCCTCGGCCTCAATGATCCCGAGCGTCAGCGAGCCGAGCCCGGGGCCTACCTCGACCACACGATCGCCCGGCTGCACGCCGGCGGTCTTCACGATGCGCCGCACCGTGTTCGCGTCGATCACAAAGTTCTGCCCGAGCTTTTTGGTCGGGGTGACATCAAGCTGTTCGGCGAGCGCACGAATCTCGGCCGGCCCGAGGAGCCGCACGGTCATTGCTGTGCCCACTCACCGTAGGCACGCACGGTGTTCGCCGCGATGTCGGCCGCCAGCACGTCTGCGTCTTCGCCGAGCACGCCCGCCATGAAACGCAGGGTGTGCGGGATCAGGTACGGGGCGTTCGGACGCCCGCGAGTGGGCTCCGGGGTGAGGAACGGGGCATCCGTCTCGATCAACACGCGCTCACGCGGGGCGACCATGAGGGCGTCACGCAGCTTCTGCGCGTTCTTGAACGTCACGTTGCCCGCGAACGAGAGATAGTAGCCACGCTCTGCACAGTACCGCGCCATCTCGGCATCACCCGAGAAACAGTGAAACACCGTGGTCGCGGGCGCGCCGACGCGCTCGAGGGTTTCGAGCACGTCATCGTGGGCGTCGCGGTCATGAATCTGCAGGGCGATGTCGTGCCGCTTCGCGATGTCGATATGCGCCTCAAAGCTCCGAAACTGCGCCGGCAGACCGGCCGCTTCTGTGCGGAAGAAGTCGAGACCGGTCTCGCCCACCGCGCGAACGCGGGGGCGGGCGGCAAGCTCGTCGATGATCGCGAGCGCGTCGTCGAGCGTGCCCGCCGCCTCGTACACGGGCGCTTCGTTCGGGTGAATCGCGACGGCCGCGAGCACTCGCGGATCGCGGTCGGCAGCGGCGGCCGACCAGCGCGATGATTCGACGTCGCCGCCGACCTGGATCACGCCGCGAACGCCAACAGCCTCGGCGCGGTCGAGCTGCTCAGCAAGCGTGAGTGGCTCATCGCCGTCGGCAATTTCGAGGTGCGTGTGGTTGTCGTACACCGGCACGGCGAGTGGTTCGGGCAGCGGCGGGTACCGAAGGTCGCCACGACCCTCCTTGAACCGCTCGCGGATGTACTCGCCCCCGGGCACCGGGGTCGAGCCGTCGAGGCTGCCACCCGGCACCAGCGGGCCGAGGGATGCCGCCGGGTCAGTCATCAGCGATCCACTCAGTCGATCGTCGACTCAACGCGTGGGAACAACGGAGCGAGCCCGTTGACGCTCGAGCCGGGCTTGAGCTGACCCCAGGTGCCCGCGTCGCGGATCGGCTGGTCGCGGAGACGACCGAGGGTCTCCGCCGCGCCGAGCGCGATCCACAGCGTCTCGCACGCCTTCGGAATCACTGGCGACATCAGCACGGCGAGCGCACGGAGTCCTTCGGCCGCCGTGTACAGCACGGTGCCGAGGCGTTCGCGCTGCGCGTCGTCCTTCGCGAGCGCCCACGGCTCGTTCTCGGTGATGTAGCCGTTCAGCGCGTCAACGATGGTCCAGATCGCGGCCACCGCTTCGTCGATCGCGAGGCGGTCGATCGCTGCGTCGGCGTTGGCCGCGGCATCCCGAACAATCTCTTGAATCTTGCGGTCGCCGTCGGTGATCGTGCCCTCGGGGGGAATGATGCCCTCGAAGTACCGCTCGATCATCGCGGTCGTGCGCGATGCGAGGTTGCCGAAGCCGTTGGCAAGCTCTGCCTGGTAGCGGGCGGCAAGGTCTTCCCACGAGAAGGAGCCGTCGTGGCCGAAGGCGATCGCGCTCATGAAGTAGTAGCGGAACGCGTCAGAGCCGAAGACGTCGATGATCTCGGACGGCGCGATGCCGGTGAGCTTCGACTTCGACATCTTCTCGCCGCCGACGAGGAGCCAGCCGTGTGCGAAGACGCCGCGGGGCACCTCGATGCCGGCCGCCATCAGCATGGCGGGCCAGATCACCGCGTGGAAGCGCAGGATGTCTTTGCCGACGATGTGGGTTGCGGGCCAGCGGCGGGCGAAGTTTTCTTCGTCTTCGCCGTAGCCGACGGCCGTCGCGTAGTTGAGCAGCGCGTCGAACCAGACGTACACGACGTGCGAGTCGTCCCACGGGACCTTGATGCCCCAGTCAAACGTCGAACGCGAGATTGACAGGTCTTTCAGCCCCTGCTTCACGAACTGCGTGACCTCGTTCATTGCCGAAACCGGCTGCACGAAGTCGGGCCGGTCGGCGTAGAGCTTGAGGAGGTCGTCCTGGAACTCGCTGAGCTTGAAGAAGTAGTTCTTCTCGTGCAGCATTTCGAGCGGCTTCGAGTGGATGGCGCAGACCTTCAGGCCCTCGAAAGGCACGGTGCCGTCGAGAATCTCGGACTCGGGCTTGAACTCTTCACAACCCACGCAGTAGAGCGCTTCGTATTCTCCGGCGTAAATATAACCGCGGTCGTATACGGCCTGGAGGAAGTTCTGGACGTTGCGTTCGTGCCGCTCCTGCGTGGTGCGGATGAAGTCGTCGTTGGCAATGTCGAGGGTGCGCAGCACCGGGAACCACGACTCGGTGACGAGGCGGTCGACCCATTCCTGCGGGGTGGCTCCGTTTGCGGTCGCCGTGCGCAGCATCTTCTGGCCGTGCTCATCCGTGCCGGTGAGCATCCACGTGTCATCGCCCGCCTGGCGGTGCCAGCGGGCAAGCGTGTCAACGGCAACGGTGGTGTAACCGTGGCCGATGTGCGGAACATCGCTCGGGTAGTAAATGGGCGTGGTGATATAGAAAGAACGGCCGTCGGGCATGCGCTCCATTGTACGGAGACCCGGCGAGCGCCGCGGACCCTCAGCTCGACTGTGACGGCTTCGGCGATTTCTCGCCGCTTTCGCCCCGCGCCGAGAGCGCGCCCTGGTAGAGATCGCGCGATGACAGCCCCGTCTGGCCCGCGACCTCGGCGGCCGCCGCCTTCAGGCGCGCGCCCGCCGCGACGAGCAAGAGCACCTCCGCGACGCCGTCGTCGAGCGAGAGTTGCACGGGGGCTGCTCCCTCGACCACGACACAGATCTCGCCGCGGACACCCTCTGCCGCCCACTGCGCGAGCTCTTCGACCGTGCCGCGGCGCACCTCTTCGTAGAATTTGGTCAGCTCGCGGCAGACCGCGGCGCGCCGGGTAGCCCCAAAAACCCCGCCCATATCGCGCAGGGTGTCGGCCAGGCGTGAGGGAGATTCGAAGAACACCATCGTGCGCGGTTCGCGGGCCACCGCGGCGAGCGCGGCGCGTCGGTCGCCGCCCTTTCGCGGTAAGAAGCCTTCGAACGTGAAGCGGTCGGTGGGGAGGCCCGAGACGGCGAGCGCCGTGATCACGGCGCTCGGGCCGGGGATCGCGGTGACCGTCACGCCGGCCGCGGCGGCGGCCGCAACGAGGGCGAAGCCGGGGTCAGAGACTGTGGGCATCCCCGCATCGCTGAGCACGAGCACGTCGCCTTCCTCGGCGAGCTCCACCACCGACTGCGCGCGGTCCTTCTCGTTGTGATCGTGCAGTGCGAGCAGGCGCGGGCGGTTCGTCACGCCCAACCCCTGCAGCAACCGCTGGGTGGTGCGGGTGTCTTCGGAGGCGATGACGGTCGCGGCTTCGAGCGCCGCCACCAGTCGGGGTGAGGCATCCCCAAGGTTGCCGATGGGAGTGGCCGCGAGAATGATCATCGCTCCAGTCTCGCACTCTAGGCTTGGTGCGTGACTGAGCCTGCCGTTGTCGCTCCCCCGAAGCACGGCGTGGAGCGCGCCCCGCTCGATCGATGGTGGGGCTGGATGCTTCGGACCCCTGCCCGCGCGAGGCTGTGGTGGTGGGGCGGGCCCGCGCTTGTCACGCTGCTCGCACTGGTGTTGCGCGTCTGGAATCTGGGGCATCCCCACGCCCTGGTGTTCGATGAAACGTATTACGTGAAAGACGCGTTTTCGCTGTTTCATCTGGGCTTCGAGGCGAAGTGGCCGGATGCCGCAAACGCCATGTTCGAGGCAGGTGACACGGGCGTCTTTCTGAACCAGGCGGCGTACGTGGTGCATCCGCCGCTTGGCAAATGGATCATCGCGCTCGGGATGATGGCGTTCGGTGCCGGTGACGCGTGGGCCTGGCGGATCACGACGGCGCTGGTTGGTACCGCGGCGGTGTTGCTGGTCACGATCATCGGGCGCAAGCTCACGGGATCGACGATGTTGGGCGTGGTGGCCGGGTTCTTGATGGCGATCGACGGGGTCGCGATCGTGATGAGCCGGGTCGCGCTGCTCGACAACTCGCTGATGTTCTTCGTGCTGTTGGCGTTCTTGTTCCTTCTCTACGACCGCGAGCGAATGCAGGCGCGGATCGCCCTGGCCGTTTCGGGGCACAGCGGGGCGGGTGGTGACGGATCCGGGCCCGAGTGGGGCCCGGTGGTGTGGTCGCGCCCATGGGTGCTGGCGGCGGGTGCGGCGCTCGGCGCCGCGTGCGCCGTGAAGTGGTCGGGCGCCTACGTGCTGGCCGGGGTCGGGATCTACCTCGTCGTCACCGACATGCTCGCGCGCCGCCGCGCCGGGATCGGCGGGTGGCTGAGCGATGGCGCCCTGCGCCAGGGACCGGTCACGTTCTTGCAGCTCGTGCCGGTCGCGCTGGTGGTGTACCTCGTGTCGTGGACCGGGTGGCTCGTGACCGATGGGGGCTACGACCGCGCCGCCGCCGCGGACAACCCCGCGACGGGGTTCTGGTCGTGGGTGCCGCTCCCCTTGCAGAGCCTTTGGCGGTACCACGAGTCGATGTATACCTTTCATGTCGGGCTGACCTCGGAGCACAGCTATGCGTCGCCCGCGTGGACTTGGCCGTTCATGACCCGCCCGACCTTCATGTTTTGGGAGAAGACCGCCGAGGGCGAGGCCGGTTGCACACTGCCCGGCGGGTGCGTGCAGGCGATCTCGAGCGTGTCGAACCCGCTCATCTGGTGGGTCGGGATGGCCGCGGCGCTCTACCTGATCTACCGCTTCGTCGTGACGCGCGACTGGCGAATCGCGTTCGTGCTCACCGGGCTCGCGGTGACGTACCTGCCGTGGTTGCTCTACGGTGAGCGCACGATCTTCCAGTTCTACACGGTCGTGATGATCCCGTTTGTGGCGCTCGCGTTGATGCTCGTGGCCGAGCACGCCTTGGGCCCGCGCGATGGGCCGCCTGAGCGGCGAGCCGGAGCGACCGCCGCGATCGCGGTGTTTTTGGCCGCCGCGGCGCTTATCTCGGCATTCTTCTACCCAGTGTGGACGGGGATGGAAATCCCCTACCCGTTCTGGGTGCTGCACAACTGGCTCAGCACCTGGGTGTAGCCGCGCGGCCCTTCCGCCGCGGCACGCCCGCCGTGAGAATGTTGTCGGCCGGCGCGAAGAGCGCGATGCGAAGCTGCCACAGTCGGCGTAGCCGTTTGACCTCGCGTTCAAGCTGTTTGAGCCCGCGATGCGGGGTCACACGCGGTGGCACGGGAGGCTGCGAGTGGGCACGGCGCGCGGTGTGGACGGGCAGTGCGCAAACGCGAAACGTTCGTGCCCGGATTCCGGGCAGCTCAGCGGTGGGCGCGCGTCGCGCCCACCGCTGAGCTGGCGTCGTCTAGTTGACTTCGAGCGGGTGCGAGCTCACGCGACCCGCGCCGTCTGCGCGCTCGAGCGCCGTGATCGACGCCATCTCGTCGCCCGACAGCTCGAAGTCGAAGATGTCGAGGTTTTCGCGAATGCGGGCGGGGTTGGTCGACTTCGGGAAGACGATGGTGCCGTTCTGGATGTCCCAGCGCAAGACGATCTGCGCGGCCGACTTTCCGTGTGCGGCGGCCGCTGCAACGATCGCGGGCTCTTCGAGCAGGGGGTACTTGCCCTGACCGAGCGGACCCCACGCCTCGATGCGGATTCCGTGCTCGGTGCACCACTGTGTCGCCTCGCGCTGCTGGTACGCCGGGTGGAGCTCAATCTGGTTGACCGCGGGCAGCACGTCCGACTCGCGACCGATCGCTTCGAGGTGCTCAACGAGGAAGTTCGAGACGCCGATACTGCGCGAGAGCCCCGCGTCGCGAATCGCGACGAGCTGCTGCCACGCGTTCACGAACGTGCCGCGCTCGGGCGTGGGCCAGTGCACGAGGTAGAGGTCGACAAATTCAAGGCCGAGCTTCTCGAGGCTCTCGGCAATTGCCTGCTGGGGCTGGTCGCCGCTCTGGCGGTTGTTCCACAGCTTGGTCGTGATGAAGAGCTCGTCACGGGCAATGCCGCTGGCGGCAATCGCACGGCCGACGCCCTCTTCGTTGCCGTAGATCGCGGCCGTGTCGATGTGGCGGTAGCCGGCCTCAAAAGCGTCGAGCACGTTGCGCTCGGTCTCGGCGGCGTCGACTTTGAAGACGCCGTAGCCCAGCTGCGGGATGTCGAAGCCAGAGTTCAGAGCAAGGGTAGGAACAGTCATGCTGCAAGCCTACGACGCGGCCGGACGGATACACAGGGTTGGCACCCGCCCCACGCGGGTCAGCGGTAGCGGCGCCCTTCATCTCGACGAAACAACACCAGCGCCAGCACGAGGAGCCCGGCCGTCCAAGCGAAAATCCCGACCCACGCCCACCATTCGAGCTGCCCGCCCTCGACCGCCCAGATCACGAGCTCGCGGGCCTGCCGCGAGGGCAGCCACATCGACAGCGTGTTGAGCCAATCAGCGAACAGCACCGGTGGCAGGAAGAGCCCACCGCCAAACGCGAACCCAAACATCGCCACCTGCACGACGGCGATAGCGCCCTTCATTGGCATTGCATAACCGATGCACGCGCCGATCAGCATGAACGGCACGGCCACGACCGCGAGCACCACGAGGCCAAAAAGGATCCGCAGCACGGAGGCATCCGCGGCGGTGAACAATCCGCCCACGGCGATGACGGGGATGATGGCGGCGATGCCCATCGCCCCGGTCGCGAAGATCTGGGCAAGCACGCGAACGATGCCGGGAGCCGGCAGCGTGCGCAGGTACGGATCCCACGCCTGCTCGCGGTTTTCGGCAATCGTGAGGCCAAAGCTGAAGAACCCATTCGCCATCACCGCGAACACCGACATCGACACGACCGCCTGCGTCGCCATGGTCACGTCATCGGCAACGAAGCGGTTGGGCACGACGAAAAACAACAGCGCGAGTGCAGGAAAGACCAACGAACCGATCACGGCGATCGGCACGCGGAAGGTCTCGATCATCGCGTACTTCGCGTGCAGCACGGTGAGCCGCGCGATCTGCCCCGCGGTGATGCGCACGGTGGGCGAAAAGCCAGAAACAGCAGAAAGAGAAGAAGGGGTTGCGACGCTCATGAGAACACCTTTCGGTCCGAAATCGTTGATGCCTCGGCGCCAACATGGCGACCGCCATCGCCAGCACCACCGCTGACTACACCAGGCCCGGTCAGCGTGAGAAATGCCTCTTCGAGGGTCGCGCCGCGCACTTCGAGGTCGTGAAACGGGAGGCCACTTCGCACGAGCTCGCGCACGAACCGGTCGGCGTCACTCGTGGTGAAGAGGTGCACGTCGCCGTCGGATTGGTGCCGGGCGGAGGGATCGAGGTAAGCGATGGCTGCGGCATCCGTCGTCGAAATCTTCACCCGGGCGCGGCCGACATGCGAAAGCACATTGCCGATCGCGTCATCGGCGAGGAGGCGCCCGTTCCCGATCACCACGACGCGTTCGGCCAACGCCTCGATTTCTTCGAGGTAATGGCTGGTCACCACGATGGTGACGCCAGCGGCGTGTTGCGCGCGGATGGCCGCCCACAACGCACGGCGCGCGTCAACATCGAGGCCGGTGGTCGGCTCATCAAGCAGCACGAGCGCGGGCGACCCAACAAAGGCGAGGGCCACACTCACGCGCCGCTTCTGGCCACCCGAGAGCGAGCCCGTCTGGCGGCGAAGCAGGCCGGTGAGCCCGAACTGCTCGGCGAGCTGCGCTGTCGACACGCGCTGGGCGAAGTGGCCGCCAACGAAGTCGATCACTTCATGCACGCGGAGCGCGTCGGGCAACGCCGTTTCTTGCGGGGTGGCCCCCAGCCGCTGCCGCGCGCGGGCGTCACGCGGGTCTCCCCCAAAGAGCCGCACGGCGCCGGCGTTCGGCCGGCGCAGCCCCTGCATCAGCGAAAGCAGCGTCGATTTGCCCGCACCATTCGGCCCCAGTAACCCGACGATTTCGCCAGGCAAGATGTCGAGGGTGATGTCGTCGACGGCCACGAGGTCTCCGTAGCGACGCGTGACTCGATCGAAGGATGCCAGGGGCTCTGCGGCAAGGCCGCCCGCCACCCGCGGGGCCGAAGTCGTCATGATGTTCCTCCCAACATGGCCCGAAGGCCGTCCATGTAGTCCTCGAACGCGCGGCGCCCGGGTTTACTCAGGGCCACGTAGGTGACCGGGGTGCGCCGCTCGTGGGTCTTCTCAACCGTGATGTAGTCCGCGTCTTCGAGCTTGCGCAGGTGCGTCGAGAGGTTGCCCGCCGTCATCTCCAAGAGCTCTTGCAAGCGCGGGAACGAGATTTGTTCGGCCACACCAAGCGTCGCGAGCGCTGCCATGATGCGCAGCCGGGCCTGCGCATGGATCACCGGGTCAAGCTCAGCCACGACGAGCCGCCTTCGCCGCGATCACTCGAGGGTCGACGGCCCGCCGCAGGAAGCGCAGGCGCAGGACTGCCAGCGTGGCAAAGAGCAAGAAGCCCAGCCCACCGGCCAGCGCGAGCAGCAGGTAGTGGTTGGGGAACCCGAAGAACGTCGCGACGACGCCCACCACGAGAGTCCACGCCCCCAGCACGAGCATCGGTACGGCGTTCCAGATCGCCGCGCCGACCACGTACATCAGCCCCGCGAAGAGCACGAATGCGATCGGGTAGAAGACGTTGGCGAGCTCCGTCGACATGCCGTTCACGGTGAGCCCCTGCCCGAAGAAGAGGATCGCTAGGCTGCCCACCGACCACGAGCAGCCATACACAGTGCCGCGAAAGGTGTCGGCCTTGTTGCCGCGCACACCGCGCCCCGCGCGCACGCTCATCACGATCGAGATCACAATCGCCGCGCCGAGCAGCACCACGAATATCGCGATCGCCGCGGGCAGCGGCACCGGAACCACAGAGCCCGGGGTGAGCGCGAGCCACAAGACCCCGAACCCGAACAGCCAGGCGAAGCCCCAGCTGAACATGATCACGGGAACGAAGGCAGCAACTTGGCTCTCGATACTGCGTTGCTGGTTACCGAGCAGCGCGAGCATTTGCTCGGGCGCGAGCGGCTGCTCGTCGTCGGCAGAGGCGTCGTTGGCGCCCACATCTCTGGAATCTCGGTGTGCATTCATAGCTACTTTGTAGCACAAAGTGCTTTGCGCCCGCAATGACTTTGCCGTGCCGGATGCGCACTCGCCGGCAAACAACGCAGGCGAGCACATACGATGGAGGGCTATGTCTGTGCCCCTCCCCGTGATCGTGTATCCCGAAGCGCTGCCCGTCAGCCAGCGCCGCGACGACATCATGCGCGCCATCCGCGACAACCAGGTCGTGATCGTCGCGGGCGCAACGGGTTCGGGCAAGACCACCCAGCTGCCAAAGATGTGCCTCGAGCTCGGCCGCACCGCGATCGCACACACGCAGCCCCGCCGCCTCGCGGCCCGCACCATCGCCGAACGCATTGCCGAAGAGCTCGGCGAGGAGGTCGGCGGCGTGGTCGGCTACCGCGTGCGCTTCACCGACAAGGTCGGCAAGAACACCCGCATCGCGCTGATGACCGACGGCATCCTGCTGAACGAGATCCACCGCGACCGCCAGCTCCGCCGCTACGACACGATCATCATCGACGAGGCGCACGAGCGCAGCCTCAACATCGACTTCCTGCTCGGGTATCTCAAGCGGGTACTGCCCGAGCGCCCAGACCTGCGCGTCATCATCACGTCGGCGACGATCGACCCCGAGAGCTTCGCGAAATTCTTTGCCGATAAGAACGACGAGCCGGCGCCCATCATCGAGGTCTCGGGTCGCACCTTCCCCGTCGAGGTGCGCTACCGACCCCTGGTCGCCGAGAGCGATCCAGACACCGACGACGACGAGCAGAGTTCGGCCGATGACAAGGACTACCTCGAGGGCATCGTCGCCGGCCTCGCCGAGCTCGACCGCGAGGCACCCGGCGACGTGCTCGTTTTTCTCTCGGGCGAAGCAGAAATCAAGGATGCCGCGGAGGCGGTGCGCGGTGCATACGCGCACGCGGCCTCCCCCACTGAGGTGCTCCCCCTCTATGGCCGGCTCTCGGCGGCCGACCAGCACCGCGTCTTTGAACCGTCGAAGGTTGCCGGTGTGAAGCGCCGTGTCGTGCTCGCCACGAACGTCGCCGAAACCAGCCTGACGGTCCCCGGTATCCGCTACGTCATCGACGCCGGCACCGCGCGCATCTCGCGCTACAGCCTGCGCTCGAAGGTGCAACGACTCCCGATCGAGGCGATCTCTCAGGCCTCCGCGCAGCAGCGATCCGGTCGCGCGGGGCGCACCAGCGACGGCATCGCGATCCGCCTCTACAGCGAGGACGACTTCACAAGACGCCCCGAGTTCACCGAACCCGAGATCCTCCGCACGAGCCTTGCCAGCGTCATCCTACAAATGCTTTCGCTCGGTTTCGGCGATCTCGCGGCCTTCCCATTCATTCAGCCGCCCGATTCGCGCGGCATCAAAGACGGCATCGAACTGCTCACCGAGTTGGGTGCGATCAGGATGCGCCGCCCCCGCGCAGGCGAACCGCAAAGCGCCGCGACACCCGAACTCACGAAGATCGGCCGCGACCTCTCGCGCCTGCCGATCGACCCCCGCTTCGCACGCATGGTAATCGAGTCTGCCAAGCAAAACACCGGGCGCGAGGTGCTCGCGATCGTCGCTGGCCTCACCGTGCAAGACGTGCGCGAGCGTCCTCTCGAACACCGCGAACGGGCCGACCAGCTGCACGCGCGATTTACGGATCCGACCAGCGACTTCCTCAGCCTGCTCAACCTCTGGAACTACCTACAGGAGCAACAGGGCGACCTCGGTTCGAGCGCGTTTCGGCGCATGTGCCGCAGCGAGCACCTCAACTATTTGCGGGTGCGCGAATGGCAAGACGTCTACCGTCAGCTCCGCCAGCTTTCGGGCGCCGTGGGCGTCACGATCGGCGAACCGGCGGTCAACCCCGACGGCATCCATCGCTCGCTCCTTGCGGGTCTGCTCTCGCATATCGGTGTGAAGGATGCCGCAGCCGCCGGCCGCGCACCCGCCAAGCGCTCGCAGGGCTCGGGGCCGGGCCCACGCGCCAAGGGCGATTACATTGGCGCGCGGCACGTGCGCTTCGCGATCTTCCCGGGCTCGGGGCTGTCGAAGAAACAGCCGGACGCGGTGATGGCGGCCGAACTCGTCGAGACCTCACGCCTCTTCGCGCGCACCGTGGCGCAGATCGACCCGGCGTGGGCAGAATCGCTCGCCGGTGACCTCGCGAAGCGCAGTGTCAGCGAGCCGCACTGGGAGAAATCGCAGGGCGCGGCCGTCGCGTTTGAGAAGGTCACGCTGTATGGGGTCGAAATCATCCCGCGCCGACGCATCCAATTCTCACGGGTCGACCCGCAGGGTGCCCGCGAACTGTTCATCCGCCACGCGCTGGTGGAGGGCGAGTGGGATACCTCCCGCCTCGACAAGCGCCTCACCGCCTTTGACCGCGACAACCGGGCCCTCCGCCGCCGCCTCGAAGAGGTCGAGGAGCGCACCCGTCGCCGCGATATCCTCGTCGACGACGAGGCGGTCGTCGAGTTCTACGAGCAGCGCCTGCCCCAGCATGTGGCGAGCGTGCGCGCGTTCGAGAAGTGGTGGCGCGAGGCCCGCACGAACACCCCCGACCTGCTGACGATGCGCGAGGCCGACCTCCTGCCAGAGTCGGCCGACGCCGAAGAGCAGCACGACGAAACGCTCTTCCCCTCGCACTGGCAGCAGGGCGACCAGCGGCTCGCGCTGAGCTATCGCTTCGAACCCGGGACCAGCGATGACGGCGTGACCGTCATCGTGCCGCTCCCCCTGCTCGCGAGCGTGCGACCCGACGGTTTCGACTGGCAGGTACCGGGCAGCCGCACCGAGCTGATCGCGGCGCTCATTCGGGCATTGCCAAAGCCGATCCGGCGCCACGTCGTGCCGGCCGCAGACTTCGCCGCCCGCTTCGCAGCGGAGTTGGATGGCGCGGGCCCCGAATCGCACGGAGGCCTGCCGCCGCGCACCCTCCGCGCGGCGCTCGCCGCGCTCGTGTCGAAGATCGCATACCAGCCGGTCGATGCCGACTCGTTCGAGATGGAGCGCGTGCCCGATCACCTGCAGATCGCCTTCCGCGCGGTTGATGAGCGTGGCAAGACGGTCGGGAGCGACAGCGACCTGCGCGCGCTGCAAGCACAGTTGCAGGGCGCGGCCCGCGAGAGCGTCGCGCGAACGACGACTGCACGCGGACCCGGCAACGCGGGCGGGCGCGGGCGCAACGCTGCGGGCGCGGGCACGGTAGCGGCAGCCGGCGCAGCACTGCCCGGCGCCCCGACCCCGGCTTCCCCCCACGCAGCACCCGCACGTGCCGCGACCGAACGCTCGGGCATCACCACGTGGGACGTGGGCGAGGTCCCGCGCGTCGTTGACACCCCGGTCGCCGGCGGTGTGGTGCGCGGATACCCCGCCCTCGTCGACGATGGCGACTCGGTGTCTCTCCGCATCGAGGCAACGCCCGAGCGCCAGCACGCAGCGATGCGCGGCGGCGTGCGCCGGTTGGTGCTCCTCGCGGTCGCATCACCCGTCTCGTATGTGCAGGAGCACCTCAGCTCAGCCGAGAAACTCACACTCGCGGCATCCCCGTACCCATCGGCCCGCGTGCTCATCGAAGACTGCAGAGTTGCCGTTGCCGACCAGCTCATCGAGACCGTCGCCCCGGGCGGCGTGGTGTTCTCGGAGCCCGAGTTTGTCCGCGCACGCGACGCGGTCTCGGCGGGTATGGTCGACGGCCTGTTTGCGACCGTCGCGCTCGCCGCACGCATCCTTGCCCGCGCCCGTGACGCCGAACGGCTGCTCGCCAAACAGAACAGCATGACGCTGCTCGGCGCGCTCTCTGACGTGCGCGCGCAGCTGGCCGGGCTGATCCACCCGAACTTCATTTCGCGCACCGGCGCGGCCCGCCTGCCGCACCTCCTTCGCTACCTGAACGCCGTCGTGGCGCGCCTCGAGGGGCTTGCCGACAACCCCGGTCGCGACCGCCAGCGCATGACCGAATATGAGCGCGCGGCCGCACTGTTCGCGGCGGCTGGCGGCGGCATCCCCTTGTCGCCCGATGCATCGCCCGCCCTGCAGCGCACGCGGTGGCTCCTCGAAGAGTTGCGCGTGAGCCTGTTCGCCCAGCAGCTCGGCACACCCGAGCCCGTCTCGGTGCAGCGCGTCGCAAAGGCGCTTCAGTCGGGCTGAGCCGGTAGCGTGGATGCGCGGACCCAAGCCGAGCAAGGAGCTCCCATGAATCACAGCGTTGTGTACACAGAACTTGGCGGACCCGAGGTAATGCACCTCGTCGAGACCCCCGAGCCCACCGCGGATGCCGGGCAGGTTGTGGTGCAGGTCACTGCCGCCGGCGTCAACCCGATCGATGCCAAGCAGCGCGCTGGCGGCCGGGTCCTGCCCCCAATCGAAGAGCCCCGTCACGTCGGGTTTGACGGAGCGGGCGTCGTGCTCGAGGTGGGCCCGAGCGTTTCTGGCCTGAACGTCGGCGACCGCGTCGCAATCGTCGAGACCCGCGGTACCTACACCGAGCGTCTGGCCGTCGATGCCCGCAACGCGGTGCCGATCCCCGAGGGTGTGAGCGACGAGCAGGCCGCGGCGATCGGCATTCCCGCCTCCACGGCGTACCAGGCGGTGCGCTCACTCGGCATCGAGGCGGGCGACACACTGCTTGTGCACGCGGGGTCTGGGGCCGTCGGACAGGCCGCCATCCAGTTTGCCGTCGACCGCGGCGCGCGCGTCGTCGCGACTGCGAGCGCGCGGAAACACCCGCGTCTTCGCCAGCTCAACGCGATCCCCGTCGAGTACGGGCCGGGGCTCGTCGAGCGTGTGCGTGCCGTCGCGCCGCACGGGATCACCGCGATTCTGGATGCCGCTGGCACCGATGAAGCAATCGAAGCGTCGCTCGAGCTCCTCGAAGCCCACGACCGGATCGGCACGATCGTGCGCGGCGCCGACGCCCCCGGCTGGGGCATTCAGGCCTGGTCAGGCGGCAGCGCAGAACCGCTCACGCTCCAAGAAGTGCAGTGGCGCACCGAGGCGATCCCGCTCACGTTGGACATGCTCGCGACCGGCCGCTTCAGCGTCGAGATCGGCGCGCGTTTGCCGCTCCGCGAAGCCGTAGAGGCGCACCGCCTGCTCGCCGCCGGCGGCAGCGGCAAGATCATTCTGCAACCGTAGCTCGCACCTGCGGAGCGTCGGCGGCGTCGGGTTAAGCCCGCTCGTCGTCCGGCGCTTCGCCGACCGCGACAGGGCGACCGGGCGTGTTTGACCAGGCGCTCCACGAGCCCGAAAACAGCTGCGCGGGAATCCCGATCTCGGCGAGCGCGAGCGCGGTGTGCGCGGCGTTGACGCCCGAACCGCAGTAGGCGGCGACCGGCGTGCCGGGTTCGACGCCCACGCCTGCGAACGCCTCGCGTAGCGCGGCAAGACCGTTCAGCGTGCCGTCGGCGGCGATGTTGCCGGCGGCCGGAAGATTGATTGCGCCGGGGATGTGCCCGGCGATCGGGTCGATGGGCTCGCTTTCGCCGCGATACCGCACCGCGGCCCGCACATCGAGGAGCACCCCGTGTTCCGGTAGTGCCGCTGCTTCGTCGATGCTCAGCTCACCCTCAGTGCTCGGGATCAGCACGACGTCGCCGACGGGCGGCGTGACCTCACCAGTGTCGACGGGGAATCCCGCCGCGGTCCAGGCGCCAAGGCCGCCATCGAGCACGCGCACATCGACGCCGGTGCGACGCAGCAGCCACCATGCACGAGCCGCGGCCACCGAGCCATTGTTGTCGTACGCGACGACAACGTCGCCATCGCGAAGGCCCCAGCGACGTGCCGCGAGTTGCAACGCATCGTTCGAGGGCACGGGATGCCGCCCCTCAGACGCGGCACCGTGGGCCGCGAGCTCTGTGTCGAGGCCGACAAATACTGCACCTGGCAGGTGGCCAGCGAGGTAGTCGCCGTGGCCGTCTGGCCGATCGAGGTGCCAACGCACGTCAAGCAGACGCACCGGTGCGCCAGCTTCGACAAGCGAGTGGAGTGCCTCAGCGGTTATCAGATTGCTCATCGGGCTCCTCCTGCTGCGCACCCTGGGTGCGCGTTGGTCTTAGTGACCGACGGGGCGACGCTGGTGAATCGCGACGCCGAGGCCGAGCGAGCTCACGAGGATGCCGGCAATGAAGATGAATGCTTCGTACTCGGGAATCCGGAATGCAACTGCCAGCAAGGCAATGCCGCCGAAAAACAGCACGAACGAGATGATGAGTCGAGCGGCCATAGGCAGTTCAAAACGGGCAGCGCTGGAGTTTGACATGACTGTCCTTTCGGGATGCGTCTCTACCTTAGCAAGGCTTGACGTTGCCCCGCACCGCCGCCGGGAATGACAAACTGAGTGCATGCCCGAGACTTCGGAACCACGCGTCGCTGTCTACCTCGACTTCGACAACATTGTCATTTCGCGTTACGACCAGGTGCACGGTCGCGGGCAGTTCATGCGCGATCGCACTCGAATCGCCGACGCCGTGCGCGGTGACGACCCAGAAATTAGCGAGAAACTCACCCTCGCGACCGTCGATATCGGAGCAATTATCGACTTCGCCGCATCATTTGGCACGCTGGTGCTCACCCGCGCCTACGCCGACTGGTCGGCGCCGGTCAACGCCGACTATCGCCAGCAGCTCGTGGCGCGCGCGATCGATCTCGTGCAGCTCTTTCCCGCCGCGGCATATGCGAAGAACGGTGCCGACATCCGCCTCGCGGTAGATGCCGTCGAAGACATGTTTCGCCTGCCCGACCTCACGCACGTCGTGATTGTTGCCGGCGACTCTGACTACATCGCGCTTGCCCAGCGCTGCAAGCGACTCGGCCGGTATGTGATCGGCATTGGCGTCGCGGGCTCCACCTCGAAGGCGCTTGCCGCCGCGTGCGACGAGTTCGACATCTACGACTCACTCCCCGGCATACCGGCGCTCGACCGTGCGCAGGTGCGGGCAAGCGTCGAGGCGGCCGCTGCGGCTGCGGCATCCCCCGATGACGATGCAGTCGAGGTGGCACTCGAGGTCGAAGCCGCACCCGTAAAGAAGGCGACCCGCCGCGGCTCGGGCAAGAGCGCCGCGCAGAAGGCGGCCGAGAAGAAGGCGGCCAGCGCCGACGGCGCCGCTGGCGACACGACGAGCGCAGCGGATGCCACAGCCGAGGCATCCGGCCCCACCACCGACACCACAGCGGCCACCGCCGAAGCGAGCCTCGAAGCCGCGCTCGATGCGGTCACAGCCCGCACGGCTAGCGCGGCGCCAGAGGCGGTCCAGACGGTGACGACGACAAGCGGAAGGCGCGCCCAGCGGCGCACCGCGGCCCCGGCCGTGGTCATCGCCGAACCGGATGATGACGATCACGACGAAGACGATGAGCCGACCGAAGACCCGCAGGACTCGGCGACGAATCTGCTGCAGCGCGCGCTCGAACTCGGGCACGGTAAAGACGACGCCGAGTGGTTGCACAGCTCGGCGGTCAAGACGCACATGAAGCGCATGGACCCGTCGTTCAGTGAAAAGTCGCTCGGCTTTCGCTCATTCTCTGACTTTGTGAAGGCGCGCGAGAACATCGCAGAACTCGAAGAGACCGGCCACGAACGCCTCGTGCGCCTGCGCCAGCCCTGAGCATGTCGTCGCCGTTCGCGCTGGGCGCGCTGCGCCGATACCCCGATATTGAGGCGCCAGAACTCACTGCGGTAGATGCCGCAGACCGCCTGATCCTCGACGAATCGGCCGCGATGCGGGCCGAAGCCGCCACCGGTGCGGGCGATCTCGTCGTCATCGGCGACGACTATGGGGCGCTCACCCTCTCCGCGGCCGCCGAGGGGGCCCGCGGCATCCGCGTGCACCAAGACCCGCTCCTCGGCGAGCGCGCGCTCGCGCGAAACGCCACCGAGTTCGGCCTCGACGGAACGTTCACGTCGCTGCCGCTCGGCGCCGAACTTGTGCGGGGCGCCCGTGTCGTCTTGCTTCGGCTCCCCCGCTCGCTCGAGGCGCTCGACGACATCGCCGCGCTGCTCGCCGCGCACGCGGCCCCCGACGTCGTCGTGGTCGCTGGTGGTCGCATCAAGCACATGACGGTCGCGATGAACGATGTGCTCGCGCGCCATTTTTCCCGCGTCGATGTAACGCACGCTCGGCAAAAGTCGCGGGTCCTCATTGCCCGCGCGCCGCAGGGTGGCGGGCACGACCCCGTCGCGGCGTGCCGCACGCACGCGTTGCCGGGAGAAATGGTCGACCCCGGCACCGGCACCGGCACCGGCACCGGCACCGGGTCGATCACCGTGTGTGCGTTCGGGGGTGCGTTTGCCGGGGCGTCCATCGATATCGGCACGCGATTCCTGCTCGAGAATCTGCCCGCACGCATCGACGCCGGCACGGGCCCCGCGATCGACTTCGCGTGCGGCACGGGTGTCGTCGGCTCGTGGCTGGCGCTGCGGCATCCCGAACTGCAGGTGTACGCGAGCGATCAATCGGCCGTGGCCGTCGCGTCTGCGGGCGCCACGGCGCAGGCAAATGGCGTCGCCGACCGTGTGCGCGTCGTGCGTGATGACGGGTTGTCGTTGCGGGCGGATGCCTCCGCCTCGTTCATCGCGCTCAACCCGCCGTTTCACACCGGGGCGACGGTGCACACGGGGCTTGCGGGGCGGCTGTTTGCCGAGGCGGCCCGCGTGCTCGAGCCCGGCGGCGAACTCTGGACCGTGTGGAACTCGCACCTTGCCTACCGCTCACAGCTGGAGCGGATCGTGGGCCCGACGCGCCAGGTCGCGCGCGGCGCAAAGTTTACGGTCACGGTGTCGACCCGGCGCTAGGCTGCACGCCCAGCGCCTGGTCGACACCGTGACCCTGAACTATCTAGGCAGCGAGCGCGGTGCTCGCCGCCGTGAGGTGCACGACGATCTGTCCGTCGCGGGCATCGACCGTGACGGCTCCCCCATCGACGAGGCTTCCGTCGACGAAGAGCTCCGCGATCCGGTCGTCGACCTCGCGCTGGATCAGGCGTCGCAGCGGGCGTGCTCCGTACTCGGGCTCGTAGCCGTGCTCTGCCAGCCACCGCGTTGCCGCCGGGCTCACGGTCAGCGCCACGTCACGCGCCGCCAACCGCTGCCGGGTCGCACCCAGCAACAGCCCAACGATCTCTTCGAGCTGTGCCGCGTCGAGCTTGCGGAACAACACAATCTCGTCGATTCGGTTCAAGAACTCGGGACGCATCGCCTCGCGGAGTTTGCCCATCACCCGCTCGCGCAGGTCGTGTTCGCTCCCGAAACCGGTCGCTCCCCCGCCGTCGGCGATGAACCCGATGGCACCCGAACGCGACGCCAAGAACTCCGAGCCGATGTTTGAGGTCATCACGATCACCGTGTGGCGAAAATCGACCGTGCGACCTTGCCCATCGGTCAGCCGCCCGTCATCGAGCACCTGCAACAGCAGGTTGAACACATCGGGGTGCGCCTTCTCGATCTCGTCGAACAGCACGATCGAATACGGCTGGCGCCGCACGCGCTCGGTCAGCTGCCCGGCCTCGTCGTAGCCGACGTATCCCGGAGGGGCACCGACCAGGCGCGACACCGTGTGCCGTTCGCCAAACTCGCTCATATCAAACCGCAGCACCGCGCCCTCGTCGTCAAACAGGCTCGACGCGAGCGCCTTTGCGAGTTCGGTCTTGCCCACGCCGCTCGGTCCAAGAAACAGGAAGCTCCCGACCGGCCGGTGCGCATCGCCCATGCCCGTGCGGTTGCGCCGCACAGCCTTGGCGACCGCCGCCACCGCGTCCTCCTGCCCGACCACGCGGCCATGCAACTCCTGTTCGAGGGTTGCGAGCCGTTCGCGCTCGGTCTCGGTGAGGCGATTGATCGGGATGCCGGTGGCCCGACTGATCACGGCCGCAATCTGTGCCTCGTCAACGACTGCCGCGGGCGTGCTGGCTGCCGCAGATGCTCCCGCTCCGGTCGTTCCCGCACCGGCCACCGCTCCCGCTCCGGGCACGGCGGACTCCGCCGTCGCGTCGCCCAGCTTCTGCTGCACCTCGGCGATGGCATCGCGGATGCGAGAGGCCTCTTCGTAGTGCTCGGCCGAGACAGCGGCATCCTTCTCTGTCTCCAGGTCAGCGATCTGCTGCCGGAGCGCCTGCGCGTCGACCTTCACGCCGAGCCGGAGGCGCAGACGCGCGCCTGCCTGGTCGATGAGGTCGATTGCCTTGTCTGGTAGCACGCGGTCGCCGAGGTAGCGGTCAGAGAGCTCGACCGCGGCACGCAGGGCACCCTCGGTGTAGGCGATGCCGTGGTGCTGCTCGTAGGCGGGGCGGAGGCCCTGCAGGATCAGCACGGCATCTTCGACGCTCGGCTCGCCCACACGGACCGGCTGAAAACGACGCTCAAGCGCCGGGTCCTTCTCGATCGTGCGGTACTCCTTGAGCGTGGTCGCGCCGATCAGGTGCAGGTCGCCGCGCGCGAGGCGGGGCTTCAGGATGTTTCCGGCATCCATCGCGCCATCGCCACCGCTCGCACCCGCACCGACCACGCCGTGCACCTCGTCGATGAACACGATGAGCTCGCCCTTGTGCGCGCTCACCTCGTCCATCACCGTGGTGAGGCGTTCTTCAAAATCGCCGCGGAACCGCGTGCCGGCGAGCATCGCGGGCAGGTCGAGTTCGATCACACGCATGCCGCGAAGCTGCTCGGGCACGGCGCCGTCGACGATTGCCTGCGCGAGGCCCTCGACTACGGCGGTCTTGCCGACGCCCGCCTCGCCGATGAGCACCGGATTGTTCTTGGTGCGGCGGCTGAGAATCTCGATTGTCTGCTCGATCTCGTCCGCACGACCGATCACCGCGTCGAGGCCGCCTTCGCGGGCGAGTGCGGTGAGGTCTGTGCCGTACGTGTCGAGCATGGGGGTGGCGCTGGTTGCGGCATCCGTCGTCGACGCCGTCTGCCCTGTTGCTGTTGCCGGCCCCGTCACGACATCGCCGGCCGCCGCGTCACGCATGCCCTGAGCGAGCGCGTCGGCGGTGACGCCAGCCTGCGCGAGCACCTGGCCCGCGGGCGAGTCCTGGGCGAGCACAAGCGCGAAGAAGAGGTGCTCGGGGTCGACGTACGTCGAACCAGAGGCACGTGCCACCTGGAATGCGTGAAAGAGCGCGCGCTGCACCGACTGCGCGATGACCGCGCTCTCGCTCTGCGCCGGCGCGCTGGGCGCAGGCAACCGCTCTTCGGCCGCACGCACGATGGCGGCGGGATCGACCCCGATGCGGCGCACCGCATCGCGCGCGGGGTCTTGCTCAACGAGCACCCGCAGCATGTGGAGGGCATCGAGTTCGTGTTGCCCTCGACCGAGCGCGAACTGCCCGGTCGCCTGCAACAGGCCCTGGGTACGCGCGCTCAAGAAGCGACTGAGGTCGATCGAGCGCGCCTCGCGGGCACGCTCGCCTGCGAGATAGCGCGCCATGAAGGTGTTGAACGCGTTCTCAGCGCTCTCCGCGCCATCCTGTGGGGTGAGGTCTTCAGACATAGCATCATCTCCCATGAAACTTGAGTCTTGGAGGCTCAAATAACAAACTTGAGCCTGGTTATGTCAAGTTCAACGCAGGGATGCCGCAACTATTCCGGGTGCTCTCGATCGCCCGTCCGGTCACGGCTGATGCTCAGGAAGCGCGGCTCAGCGGCCGGTCGCGCTCACCGTCAGGTCTTGGTCGCGCACCTCGAGGTACTCGAGAATCGACTCGACCGTGCTGCGCGCCGCCATCCGAAGCGAGGGCTCGGTGATGTGGGCGTAGAGCTCGCGGAAGATCTCGTCGAGCGTTGCCCCAGACTGCGCCCGGACCTCGACGTCGGCGATCCGGCGCGCGCGCGATGCAAGCCGAGCCGCGGCGGTCGCCCCGAGGTCATCGAGGATCTCGCCGTGGCCCGGGAATCCGCGAAGCGCACGGCCCTCGGCAAGATTTTCCAGCCGCGCAAGCGTTGCCAGCAGCGGGGCCATCAATCCCGGGCCGACCATCGAGCTTCCCTTGCCCAGAATGGTGTCGCCGGTGAAAACCACGTCTTCATCGACAAGCTCGAACCCGAGCGAGTCGAGGGTGTGACCCGGAATCGCGAGCACGCGCATCCGCACGCCGCCGAGCAGGTACTCCTCACCGTCTGACACGCGGTGCTGCTCTCCGCGCGTACGCGAGGTGTAGACCGTCGCACCGGTCCGTGCCGCCAGGGTGCTGGCGGCGGCCGCGTGGTCGCCATGTGAGTGCGTCAGCCAGATTTGCGTCAGGCTTCGCCCACCGAGGGACGCCACGATTCTGTCGAGGTGCCCCTCGTCGACGGGACCCGGATCAATCACCGCGCGCTCGGAAGATTCCGGCGTTCCGACCACCCAGGTGTTCGTGCCCTCTAGCGTCCACGCCGATGGATTAGGCGCGAGAATACGCGCCACGTTGGCCGTAACCTGGCGAACCTCATAGGGACTTGTCATGGCGACGTTGCTCCGATCGCAATATGGGTTGAAATTGTGCAAAGCTCGCGGGCATTCGGGCGCCCGCACAGGTGTGCCGCGCTGCTATCGCGCGTAGGGCGGCCAGACTCGACGCACCATCGCCTCGGTCGTGCTCGCAACCTCGATTGCTTGACGTTTGGTGGTGCACACCGCAACCTCACGGGCGGCTTGCCCAATAATGCTGGTCAGCACACCCACGGTAATTCGCTGCTCGACCTTGCCTTCGAGGCCCAGCATGATGTTGTTGCGGCGAACCCATTCGGTCGACGATTCGCTGCGGGCCTCCTCGAATTCAGGCGGCCCGTCGAAGCCCAAGAAGATCTTGCCGATATCGCGGCGCTCCCACGTGCTCATGACGTAGCTCCGCGTACCCACGAGGAACAGCTCGAGAGGGTCTCGTTCTCCGCCCGCACGGGCAAGTCGCACGGCCATCCGAACTTCGTCGTTTCGGCTTGAGTAGTGCTCTTGCCACAGCGCAATAAAGAGTTCTGATTTGCCGCCGAAGTGGTGATAGAGACTCCCGGTACTGGAGCCCGCTTCGGCGACAATCTGGGCAACACTCGCGTTTCGATAGCCCTCTTCACGGAACACCTTCGCGCCCGCGTCGAGGAGGCGGATCTGGGTCTCGTTAGTCGTTGCCCACGTCCAGGTCTCTGACCCTTTACGTTCCAGGGTGTCCTCCCTTGGCAACGAGGCCCGCTCCCGTTAAGGAATGTCGCAGTGCGAGCCGAAAGTGAGACGTCGTCGTCTCACGCGTCGATCTAGCCCGCTGGATGCGGTCGATCATATTCTCGACACCTTTCATATTCATCGTGCTGAAACTTTAGTCCGCGACGCCCAGCATCAAGGGAATTGCAGGCCCGAGAAGGTGCGCCCAGATCGAAATACCATTCTAGAATTTTGATTCTCTCGAATCTTGCCCGAGCGACCCGAATCCGTCAAGTGGCAATCAACGCCGCGTACAACACTGAATTCACGCGGGTTTTTGCAATTCTGACTTCGTCGGGAATCAACTTGACATTGCGCGGCCGTCATAACAAGCTTCTAGAACATCAGTGTTCTGTGTGAGCAAAGCCGCTCATGCTTCCTCCTCGAATCGGGTGTCTGACATCGCAGTCGGGCACTGAACGGAGCCAACATGCGAACAACCGCCCCTTTCCGGGCCGCGATTGCGCTGGGAGCCGTGCTCGTGCTGGCGTCTTGCAGCGCCGGCGGCGCGCCACCACCGAGCGAGTCGTCGACAGCGGTCGCTGACCGCACGGCGACCGTCGTGTACGGCGGCCAGATCACCCCTAGCCACCTCGACCCGCACCGCGGCGTCACCGAGAACGACATCCCGATGTTGCGCTACTGGTACGACACGCTGACGACGGTTGTCGGCAACGGTGGCGAGCCGGCCCCGTTCTTGGCCGAGTCGTGGGAGCTATCAGATGATGGCAAGACGTTCACCATGAAGCTGCGCGAAGGTGTCACGTTCGTCGACGGCGAGCCCCTCGACGCCGCGGCCGTCGTCGCGAACTTTGATCGCATGATCAACGACCCCAACAGCACGGTCGCCTACGTGCTGGCACCGATCATTGAGTCGAGCGAGGTCGTCGATCCGCTCACAGTGAAGCTCAACCTGAAGGGTGGCGGTGGCGCACTGCCCACCATCCTCGCCTCGCGCCCCGGCATGATGGTGTCGCCGAAGGCACTCGCAGACCCCGAAGTACTTGTGACCCAGCCCATCGGCGCGGGTGCGTTCGAGCTTGTCTCGGCCACCCCCGGATCGCGATACGCGAGTGAGCGCCGCGACGACTACTGGGACAAAGACGCGTATAAGTTCGCGAAGCTCGACTACCTGGTCCAGGCCGACACCGCCACGCGCCTCAACGCGCTGCAGGCGGGCGAGAGCACGCTGACCTCGGTGATCGGCGCGCAGAAGCAGGAAGCCGAAGCGGCTGGCCTCGTGACCTGGCAGAGCACCAAGCCGGGAACCTCGTTCTACCGCTTCAGCATGAACAGTGAGCGTGCAGCGTTCGGTGACAAGCGTGTGCGCCAGGCTATGAGCGCCGCCGTCAACCGCGACGCGATCAGCACGGCGCTGTTTGCAGGCCAGTGCATTCCCTCGGCGCAGCCGTACCCCGAGGGCTACTTCGCTCGCAGCACCACGCTCGACGACTCCAAGTGGAAGAACTTCGACCCCGCCTTCTCCAAGAAGCTGCTGGCCGAAGCGGGCTACCCGGATGGTTTCTCGTTCACCGCGGCCGTACCCACGCTGTCGACATACCAGAACTTCGCTCAGATCTTGCAGGCACAGTTTGCCGACATCGGCATCACGATGAACATTGAGGTCATCGACACCACGCAGGCGCGCCAGGCGTTCGTGACCGGCAGCGCCGATGCCCTTGTTGGCTTCTTTGGTGGCGGCACCGACCCGGGAATCTACGCCATGTCGGCGTACAGCCCGAAGAGCGGTGACAACCCGGGCGGCCTGACCACCGAAAACATGGCCGCGCTGCTCGCCGAGACGCAGCGCTCCATTGACATCGACGAGCGCCACATCGCCTTCGAAGCACTCATGGACGAGGCCTTCGAGATGGGCCCGGCCCAGATCGTTGTCTGCCACCCGATCGGCGTGCACGCGAGTCAGACGACCGTGAGCGACTTCGACCAGACCGGCCCCCTCGGCGCCAGCTACGCCCTGCGCACCATGACGGTGAGCAAGTGATCCGTTACGACTCCGCCACTCAACCTCAAGAAAAGAAGCGGAGGGAGCTGACGTGCTGATCTTTATCCTCAAGCGCATCGTTGCGGCCATCCCGGTCCTGTTCATCGTGACGCTCATCGCGTTCTCACTGATCTACATGATTCCGGGCGATGCCGCGGTCGTAGCCGCGGGCGACAACGCCACCCCTGAGCGCATCCAGCAGGTCCGCGAGCAAATGGGCCTCGACCGGCCAGCGATCGTGCAGTACTTCGTCTGGATGGGCGATCTCCTCAGGGGCAACCTGGGTACCTCGCTCATCAGCGGCCACTCGAACTCTGAGATGATCGCGGCGGCGCTGCCAGTGACGGTGTCGCTCGCGCTCGTCGCACTCACCTGGTCGCTCATCGCCGGCGTCATCATCGGCACCTTCGCCGGTCTGACGCGCGGCTCGTGGATCGACCGCACGCTCACCGCCCTCACGACTTTCGGCTTGGCAGTGCCCACGTTCTGGATCGGTTTGATTCTCGTGGTCACGTTCGCGCTCCAGCTCAAGATGTTCCCGGCGACCGGGTTCTCCCCGATCTCCGAGGGCGTCGGGCCATGGCTCAGCCACCTGATCCTGCCCGCTCTCGCACTCGGCACCACAACGGCTGCCGAGATCGCAAGGCAGACCCGGGCCGGCATGATCGACGTGCTCGATCAGGACTACATCCGCACCGCAACCGCCAAGGGCCTGCCGCGTTGGATCGTCGTCGGTAAGCACACGACCAAGAACGCCGCGATCCCGGTCGTCACCGTGTTCGGGCTCCAGGCTGCCGCTTTGATCGGAGGCAGCGTGATCATCGAGCAGGTCTTCGCGATGCCGGGCCTCGGCTCACTCGCCCTCCGCAGCATCATGGAGCGCGACTTCCCCGTGATTCAGGCATTCGTCGTGATCGTGACGCTCTTCGTCCTGCTGATCAACCTGCTCGTCGATATTTCTTATGCGTACTTCAACCCGAAGGTGAGGCAGTCATGACCAGCGTCGTTACTTCCCCGAACAAGACGAGCGTCATGGCGGCTCTCGAGCCGCCGCCGAAGCGCACGACGCCGACCCGCGCGTTCTTCGCGCGTGTGTGGCGCTCAAAGGTCAGCGCAGCAAGCCTGATCTTCCTCGGCATCCTGATCATCGTGGCGGTCGGAGCGCCGTGGATCGCACCGTACGATCCCAACCTCCAGAACCTGACCAACGCGTTCGCCGCGCCCTTCAGCGACGGGCACATTCTCGGCACCGATCAGCTCGGCCGCGATATTCTGAGCCGCTTGATCTGGGCTACCCAGATCTCGCTGATGGCACCCGTCATCGCCGTCAGCGTCGCATCGGTCATCGGCATCCCGTTCGGGTTGCTTGCGGGCTACCTCGGCGGCCGCTTCGACTGGATCGCCGGCCGCATCGCCGACGCGTTCATTGCGCTCCCCTCGCTGATCCTCGCACTCGCGATCATCGCGATTTTCGGACCGGGCCTGGTCAACGCCATGCTCGCCGTCGGTATCGCGATGGCACCGGCCCTGTTCCGTGTTGTTCGCGGTTCGACGCTCGCTGTGCGCGAAGAGACCTACATCGACGCATCGAAGATCGTCGGTGGTTCGACGTGGCGGATCATGTTCTCGCACATCTTGCCGAACGTGCGTTCGCCACTGCTCGTCATGCTGTCAATCATGCTCTCGCTCTGCCTGCTGGCTGAGGCAGGCCTGAGCTTCCTGGGTCTGGGCGTGCAACCGCCGACCGCGAGCTGGGGCTCGATGCTCCGCATCGCGTTCGACAACCGCTTCCAGGGCCCGCTGATGATCATCCCGCCCGGCATCGCCATCACGATGACGATCCTGGCGCTCAACATGCTCGGTGACGGCATCCGTGACGCCATCGGTGCGCAGAAGGGCCGGTCATGACGATCCTCTTTCCAGAAACCGCTTCCGAACCGACTACGGCCGAAGACCTCCTCTCTATTCGCGACCTGAACATCGAGTTCTTCGCGAGAGGCGCTTGGACGCGGGTCGTGAGCGATGCGGCGCTCAACCTCAAGACCGGCGGCAGCCTTGCCCTGGTGGGCGAGTCGGGCTCCGGCAAGACGGTGACGTCGTTGTCGATCCTCAAGCTGCTCCCGAAGCAGATCAGCCGGGTGAGCAAGGGCACCATCAACTTCGCGGGCACGGACCTGCTGAACGCGACCGAGTCGCGAATGCGGCAGATCCGTGGCGGGGAGATCGGCATGATCTTCCAGGAGCCCATGACGAGCTTGAACCCCGTGTTCACCGTCGGAGACCAGATCGCCGAAACGGTCCGGCAGCACCGCAAGGTGTCCCGAAAAGAGGCCTGGGCGCGCGCCGTCGAGGTGCTCGACCTCGTCGGCATTCCTGCAGCCGCACGACGGGCGAAGGACTACCCGCACAGCTTCAGTGGCGGCATGCGCCAACGCGCAATGATCGCCATGGCAATTTCGTGCGAGCCCAAGCTCCTCCTCGCGGATGAGCCGACCACCGCGCTCGACGTCACCGTGCAGGCGAGCGTGCTGCAACTGCTGCGGCGGCTGCAAGACGAGCTGGGCATGGCAGTGCTGCTGGTCACCCACGACCTCGGTGTCGTCGCAGATTTCTGCGACGATGTCACGGTCATGTACGCGGGTGAGCCAGTAGAGGTTGCGCCAGTCGACGATCTCTTCGGTCGTCCGGCGCACCCCTACTCGGCCGGACTGTTGCGTTCGCTCCCCCAGCGCACGCCTCCCGGCCAGGAGCTCACCGCGATCCGCGGCATGGTGCCCCAGCCCGATCAGCTCCCGCCGGGATGTCGCTTTGCACCACGATGCGACTTCGCGCTTGAGGGTGTCTGCGATGTCGAGCATCCCGAATTGGTGAAGCTCGGCAACGGACAGCTCACGCGCTGCATCCGGATCGCGAATGGCGATCTGACAACGAGCCAGCTGGTCGCAGCACCGGCCGGCACCCCCGCCGCGCACGACCTGTCGATCACCGCCACAGATGTGGCCGAGCAGAACGGGAGCGATCGATGACCGATGAATCCAAGACCATGCTCGAGATTCGCGACGTCACCAAGACATTCGTGCGAAACCGCACGGTGTTCGGGCGACCGAACGAAACCGTCAAGGCGGTCCGAAACATCAGCCTGTCTGTCAAGCAGGGTGAAACGCTCGGCATCGTGGGCGAGTCGGGCTCCGGCAAGTCCACGCTTGGCCGGCTCATTGTGCGCCTCGACGACGTCGACTCGGGTGAGATCGTGTTCGAGGGCGAAGACCTCGCCACCCTCAGCAAGTCGAAGCTGCGTGCGCGCCGACGCGACCTGCAGATGATCTTCCAGGATCCCTATGCTTCATTGGATCCGACGAAGAGTGTCGGGACCTCGATCTCCGAGCCGCTGCGCATCTACGACAAGTCGTTGTCGGCCGCCGAATGCGACCGGCGCGTTCGCGAGATCCTCCCCCGTGTTGGTCTGCGCGCAGAGTTCGCCGATCGGTACCCCGGCGAGATGTCGGGCGGTCAGCGTCAGCGCGTGGCAATTGCGCGCGCACTGATCATCGAGCCCCGGCTGATCGTGGCAGACGAGGCCGTCTCAGCGCTCGACATGTCAACCCAGTCGGAGGTGATCAACCTGCTTGCGGGCCTGACGCGTGACTTCGGGCTGACGAGTGTGTTCATCTC
>Ga0209476_10000203_pt1 | contig 40862 bp, 57 predicted proteins | sample KloWWTrecipitate_FD_187179 | JGI IMG/M metagenome (GOLD analysis project Ga0209476, IMG submission 187179) | Active sludge microbial communities from Klosterneuburg, Austria, studying microevolution and ecology of nitrifiers - Klosterneuburg... | ecosystem: Engineered > WWTP > Aerobic digester... | reverse complement strand
CGTCGCAGTATGTCGACGCCGTGCGCAATGACTCGATCTCGCAGATGACCGAGATGATCGACGCCGCCGAGGCAAAGGACGGCACCGGGCTGATGCGCAATCTCGGCATGCGGCTGTTCGACCTGGATAACCCGGCGATGACTGCCGACATCGTGCGCGAGGTGTTCAAGCTGGGCGACGGGCACACCGGCAACAAGACCGCGCAGGCCGCGGCGAAGGCCTGGCTCGACACGATCGAGACGATGCGCCAGCGGTTCAACGCTGCGGGCGGCAACGTCGGGAAACTGGCTTACGGCTACCTGTCGCAGAAGCATGACGCGCTGAAGGTGTTCGAGGCCAAGGCCGACAAGTGGGCCGCCGACGTGCTGCCGCTGCTGGACCGCGAGCAGTACGTGCGGCCCGATGGCTCGCTGATGGATAACGCCGAAGTGACGGAACTGCTCAAGGCCTCGCACGAGACGCTGGCCACCGGAGGAAAGAACAAGGTCGAGCCCGGCCAGTTCGTCGGCACCGGCGCGAAGGCGAACCGCGGCAGCGATCACCGGGTGCTGCACTTCAAGGACGGCGACGCCTGGATGCAGTACATGGACGCCTACGGTCAGGGCAGCCTGTACGACTCCATGACCGGGCACATCGGCGGCATGGCACGCGACATCGGACTGGTCGAACGGTACGGCCCGAACCCCGAGCAGCAGTTCCGCGTGCAGAAGGACATCGCTGAGCGCGCGGACGGCGCCGGCACGCAAGCCAACCGCGGCGCGCTGCTGGTCAAGCCCGAGTCGGCGTGGAACGTGGTCAGCGGCAAGGCTGGCATGGCCGAGAATCGCGTCGTGGCTCAGGTCGGGCAGGACGTGCGCAACATCCAGACCGCGGCCAAGCTCGGCGGCGCGGTGCTGTCGTCGTTCACTGACGTCGGCACGATCGCCAGCTCGCTGCACTACAACCGACTCCCGTACTTCGACATGCTGGCCAACGTCGGCCGGCAGATGACGAAGGAGAATCGGGCGTGGCTGCAAGAGCACGGCGTCATCGGCGAGGCGCTGGTGTCCACGCTCAACCGCTGGACCGGCGATAACATGACGCACAGTCTCACCGGGCGTGCGGCATCGTCGGTCATGAAGCTGTCCCTCATGAACGCATGGACCGATGGCCTGCGCGGCGCCTTTGCACAGACCATGATGGGCGGGCTGGCGCGCATGGCGAAGAAGTCATGGCAGCAGCTGGACGACTGGGACCGCTACCTGCTCGAGCGGAAGGGCATCAGCGAGACCGATTGGTCGATCATCAGCCAGGCGAAGGCCGAACTTGACCCGAGCGGCGTCGAGCGGCTGACCGCAGACAGCGTGCGCGCCACCGGTGTGGACGGTGCCGAGCAGGCCGCCACGAAGCTGCTGTCGTTTGTCATCGACGAGTCTCAGTTCGCCGTCGTGAACCCGGACGTGGCCACGCGCGCCATCGTCACCGGCGGCGGCATGCCGACCGGCACGCTCAAGGGCGAGGCCATGCGGTCGTTCGCGCAGTTCAAGTCGTTTCCAATCGCGATGATGACGCGGCACTGGCGCCGGATCTTCGAGACGCCGCAGGGCCTGGAGGGTGCGCCGGCCGGGTTCGGCGGTCAGACCGCGGCGGCCGGGCGCGTCAACCGCGTGGCTGGGCTGGCTGCGCTGAACGTCACCGGCATGATGCTTGGCGCCATCGTGCTGCAGAACAAAGCGCTGGTGCAGGGAAAAGACCCCTACGACATGACCGAGGGAAAGTTCTGGCTGCGCTCGCTCACGCAGGGCGGTGGCATGGGCTACGTGGGCGACCTGATATTCAAGGATCCGACCGAGCAGCGAAGTAGCACCGTCGAGCAGACGGTCGGCACTGTGCTTGGGCCGGCTGCCGGCGCGGCGGCTGGCCTGGCCGGCGACCTGATCGTGACGAACGCATGGGAAGCGGCCAAGGGTAAGGACACCAAGGCGGCAGCCGAGACGCTGCGCTGGGTCAACTCGCAGCTGCCCGGCCAGTCCTTATGGTGGGCGCGCGGGGTGTGGGAGCATTCCTTCGTTTATCAGGCTCAGGAAGCGCTCAATCCTGGATACTTGGCACGGATGAAGCAGCGCGCGCAGAAGGACTGGGGCCAGTCCTACTGGTGGGATCCTGCCGAACTCACGCCGGACCGCGCGCCGGATCTGTCGCGCATCACTGGGGACTGACATGGCCGACCCGAAGGACTACGAAGCCGAACTCGAACGCATCCAGGGCATCGCGCTCGAGCACGCGATCGGCGAGATGGATGCCTCCGATGAGCGCGGGCTCGACACCAAGGAAGACCGCGGCGACCGCGGCTTCCTGACCGGCATGGCGGCCAAGTCCCTGGGCGTGGCTGTGCGCATCGAGCAGTTCCTGATCCTGCGCCGGCGCGAGGGTTTCGGCGACGACGAGGCAGAGCAGCAGGCGGCGACGTCGAACATGGTCAAGAAGGCGCGGGCCGAAGTGAGGGGAATCCTTGAACGCGTCGGCACCAAGCGCGAACGATAAGGCATCGTTCCCCGAGTTTTTCCTAATCTGGTCGAAGCGCCAGCGATGGACGGTGCCCGACATCCATTGGCGCGCGGTGTCGTGGCTGGAGACGCGCGGCGACCTGGCGGTGTTGCGCTGCTTCCGCGGCTTCGGGAAGTCGACCATTCTGGCGGTGTACAACGCGTGGAGTTTCTACCGCGACCCAACGCACCGGATCCTGCACCAGTCCGAATCGGACCCGACCGCCTACAAGACCAGCCGCGACACCAAGGCGGTGCTGCTGGCGCATCCGCTCACCAAGGACATGCTGCGCGAGGGCGAGGTCGAGCAGTGGTGGGTGAAGGGGGCGATCGATGCGCGCAATGCGTCCATGTACGCAAAGGGCATTCTTTCGAACGTCACCAGCGCACGCGCCGACGAGTGCCAGAACGACGACGTGGAGGTGCCGCGCAACATCCAGACGCCCGAGGGCCGGGAGAAGCTGCGCTACAGGCTCGGCGAGCAGACGCACATCCTGGTGCCTGGCGGGCGGAAGCTGTTCATCGGCACGCCGCACACCCATGACAGTCTCTATGACGAGCAGCAGCGCCTCGGCGCCGACTGCCTGACCATCCGCATGTTCGATCACGAGCACCGCATCGAGGCGGCCACCGAGCGCCGCTATACCGTACCCTTCGCGCCCGAGATGGTGTTCACCGGCATCGGTGAGCACGCGCACCTGCTCAAGGCTGGCAAGGACTACGAACAGACCGGGCGCGTGATCGTCTTCAAGAAGGCGCCCGGCGCGCTGGTCGACTTCTACGCCGGCAGCGCCTGGCCGGAGCGGTTCAACCCTGCCGAGATGCTGAAGCGCCGCCGGCAGACGCGCACGATCAACGAGTGGGATTCTCAGTATCAATTGCACTCGAAGCCGGTCACGAACACGCGCCTGGACCCCGACCGCATCACGCCATACGACGTCGAGCCGGTGCTGCGGACAGCCAACGGCGAGACGATCATGACCCTGGGCGGCACGCAGATCGCATCGGCGACTTGCCGGTGGGATCCGGCCAGCGGCAAGCTCAACAGCGACGTGTCGGCGGTTTCGCTGTGCCTGCAGGACGAAGGCGGCCGGCGCTACCTGCACCGGATCATGCCACTGGTCGGCGACGTGGCCGAGTTCTCCGAGGACGGCCGGACCATCACAGGCGGCCAGGTGTGGCAACTGTGCGAACTGGTCGAGCAGTTCCACCTTCCGAAGATCACCGTCGAAACCAACGGCATCGGCAAGTTCGCTCCGGCCACGCTGAAGGCTGCGCTCAAGCAGCGCGGCCTCGTGTGCGGCGTGAAGGAACTGAACGAGACGGGCAACAAGAACAAGCGCATTCTGGAGTCCATGGAACCGCTGCTGCTGGCCAATGAGATGCTGTGGGCGCACGTCTCCGTGATGGACGGCCCCCTGCCGCAGCAGATGCGCGACTGGAACCCGATGGTGCAGGATCAGCCAGACGACTACCTGGACGCCACGGCCGGCGCGGTGTCGGAAGCGCCTGAGCGGATCGGCCGAAGGGTAAAGATTTCTACGGAACGTGAGCCCCAGCATTGGCGCCACTCTGCGGGCGTCCACGACGTGATCTCCTAGCGCACCGCGCCCGCGTTCCCGAAACGCGAGGCGTCGATGTCTGTTGCTGCAGAAACCCCTATCACCAGCGCGCTCGCCAATGGCGTCACGACGGTGTTCCCCTATGCGTGGACGCTGCTCGATGCTGACGACCTGGTCGTGCAGGGCACAACTGGCGGCGTCACCACGACTTACCCGAGCAGCGCTTACACGGTCAGCGGCATCGGGCTGAGCGCCGGCAGCGTGACGTTCGCCGTCGCGCCGGCCAGCGGGGTCATCATCACGATGTACCGCAATACCGCGCTGCTGCGCGAGACGGACTACCAGGACAACGGCGACCTGTTGGCCGACGCGGTCAATCTTGATTTCGATCGGCTGTGGATGGCCATGCAGGACATCCTCACCGGTGGCAAGGCGGCACCGTCCACCCTGCGTGTCCCGAACGGCGAGACGGTCAACCAGCTGCCTGCGGCTGCCAGCCGGGCCGGCTACTACCTCGGCTTCGACGGATCCGGTCAGCCTTCGCTGCTGTCCCCTGCCAGCGGCACCGCGCTCGATCTGGCCGCGGATCTGGCCGAGTCAGCCGATGCGCTCAAGGGTGACGCCAAGATTGGCGTCCGTCTCGTTGCTACCGGTGCCATTGGCCGCACGCAGCACAGCGTCAACGCCGAGCGCATCAGCGTGCGCGACTTCGGCGCTGTGGGTGACGGCGTGGTGGACGACACCGCGGCCATTCAGCTGGCACTCGACTTCGCCGAGCGTGCGTCGATCGCGCCGGAACTGAGCGGTGGCGACATCGAGGTGGTGTTCCCGACCGGTCGCTACAAGGTGTCGGCGATCGACGTCGGCATCCGAGCTCGACTGCGCTTTGCAGGCGGCGTGCTGATCCCGCTCGACGTGAGCACGCCGCGCACGTATATGGTCAAGTTCGAAGGCCACAGCACGGTCTACGGCCTGACGGTGGACATGGACTACGCGACGAACTACGACACCGTGGTCTACGTCAGGTCGCGGCACAACCAGTTCTTCGGCCCCGAGATCTGGCGCGCGAAGTGCGCGTGGACGTTTGGCGATCCGGCGTGGGAAGGCGTCGCCGCATCGGGCTCGCTCGGCGACAGCGAGAACGTCATCGTCAACGGCAAGACGATCTGGTGCATCACGGTCGGCAAGTTCTACGGCCAGAACACCATCGTGAGCTTCGTCGGGCATCTCGGCTACTCCTATAAGTTCTCGCTGCCTGGCGGTGATCCGCGCAAGGCTGCATGGGAAGCTCAGACCGAGATCAGCTTCGTCAACTGCGGCGGCGTGGTGTACTTCAACGGCGGCGTGATCGCGAACTTCAGCGGCACCGCTCCGCTGATGCAGACGCGGATCCAGATCACGAACACCGCCGGCTATGTCAACAGCTACGGAAAGTTCTACTTGAGCGGCGTCGGGCTCGAGTCTGGCTACTTCTTCGAGACGGCTTCGGCCGGTGCGACGCCGATCCAGGACAGCTCGAGCAAGATGCTGTCGATGGTCGGCTGCAACGGCTACGTGTCGAGCGGCCGGGTCGGCAACATCATCGAGGGCGGTTCGGCCAAGCAGGGCATTTTCGTCGACGCCAGCTGCCGGTTCTACGGCAACACGGTCAACACCGTGTGCGCTGCCGGCTCCGAGGCGCGCGTGCACATCGGGCCGGATGCGTTTGGTGATCTGTCAATCGACTTCTTCCAGGCCCTGAGCGCCGCGCGCCTGGTGAACTATCCGAGCCTGATGGTGCTCAACGCGAACACGTCGAATACCGCGATGACGGGTACGAAGGCGGCGCTCAAGCCGACCACGCTCATCACCTGCGACCTGGCCACGGCCATCGCGGCGGCAGCGTACAACGCCGGCACAGGCGTCTTCACCTGCCCGACCGACATGCGCGAGGTCGAGGTGATCGTCTCGATGGTCTACACCAGCGGCGCGGCGGCCGACGAGTACGACGTCTTTCTGTCGGTGAACGGCGTGCAGGTCGAGGTTCGCGTGGCCTATGCCCTGCGCCCGACCGTGCGCTTCCGCATTCGCCGGCTGGCGCGCAATGACACGGTGCTGGTCGAGGTCGCCGCGATCCCGAGCCGCACGCTGAGCAACACCGCGGACACTTTCATCAAGATCATCGGGACATGCTGATGCGCGCCTTCATCCTGCTGCTGTTCCTGAGCCTGAGCGCGCACGCGCAGACGGTTCCGAAGTTCCCGACGGCCGGCAACGTCACGGCTCAGTTCACAGCTGGGCAGCATGGCGATGCAGACGCCGGCCACCGCTGGGCGCATTGGTACTACCTGAGCGACGACGGGTTCCGCTGGATCGCCACCTGGCAGGTGCTGCGCCGCGACAAGGTGCTGGTGACCGTGCCCGAGGTGAAGGGCGAGACGGCGCAGGCCTACATGGCGCGGGTGTACGTCGCCAACATGCCGCTGCCGTGCTCGGACACCGCCATCAAGTCGATTTGCGACACGGCCCGGGCGGATCAAGTCTCCCGCTCTGAGCCTGAGCCGCCGCGGTTCGTCGTCTCGGAGAAGGGCGTCACAGGCACGACGCGGCCGGTGCGCAAGTTCGACCCAGTCACCAAGGCGCTGGGCGTGACTCTGTCCAAGCGTGTGCCGCTCCAGACCAACGGCGCTCCCACTCAATGCGCCTGCTGGGCCTACGGCGTCCGCAGCGGATCTACGGCCTGGTGCGTGTGGGTGAGTCCTGCCGGCGACACGCGGGCCGACGAGGTGACGCAGTGCCGCGCCGAATAGACATGCAGGGCATGAGCCGGCGCGAGTGGCGTGACGCGCGCTTCGCCAAGCTCAAGCCGGTGCACGTCGAGGTGCCGCGCCAGGCTGACATGCCGGGGCCGGTGGACGAAGACCAACTTAAGCGCGAGGCCGAGGCCGGGCGCGAACTCATGAAGGAACTGCAATGCTCGGAGGCTCCGTGGCCGCTCCACCGCCAGACATTGACCTGACCCCCTGGGCGGTCGCCGTTGCCGTCGCTGGCGCCGCTGTGGGTCCTCAGTTCGCCCAGTACGTCAGCGCCTACGCCTTGATCCTGATGGGCTGGTTCGCCGGCCTGCTCTACGGGCTGTTCACCCGGGCGCCGGAATCGAAGCTGCCGGTGTGGGCCTACTCGCTTTTTACCTTCCTCGTGACGATGGTGGCGACGGTGCCGATCTCGCAGGTGGCAGCCGACTACGTCCCGTTCAGCCACACGGCGCTGCTGTTCCCCATCGCCGTCGCCATCCCTGCCATCCCCGACAAGTGGGGAACGATTGGCGTGTGGGCCTTTGAACGCTGGCAAGCGGTGCGCGGGGTGAAGCCATGACGGGACACATCGTTGCTACAGTCCTCGCGCTGGTCGGCTGCTTCATGATGCTCTGCCGCGTGGACAAGATGGTCAAGGGCACCACGAAGGCGACCGTCTTCGTGCAGCACGCGCTGCTGGCGCTGTCGCTGTTCGGTTCGGCGGTGCTGAACTTCACCGAGTTCGACGACTGGAGCCCGGCCTCGATGGCGGCCGGCGTGGTGGCGTTCTTCTTCTTCAGCATCGGCCGCTGGAAGTACCAGGCTCCCGCTGGCACGACCAAGCCGGCGCCGCTGGATGAGGCTCAGTGGCAGCACGTAGCTGGAGGCACCCATGCTGATCGTCGTTGACCGCCTGCAGAAGGACGAGGACGTGACCATCAGCGGGATCACCGTCGATGGGGAGTGGCAATGCTTACGCCACGTCCTGCCAAGTGATTCTGTTGACGGCTCGGTAGACGGCTCCTCGCCCTACAGAAAAGAGCTTCTGCAGATCGGATGTCGAGACGCCAGCATCAGCCAAATCTCGCATCAGACGCACCGACTCGGCCGTCAGCTTCGCTTTTGGGTTGGCTTCTCCGCTGCTGTTGCGAAGTCCTGTAGCAACGGCATGAGAGATGTTCTCCGCCGTAGTGACCCATTCAAGGTTATCCGCACGATTGTCGGTCTTGACCCCATTGATGTGGTTGACGGTCGTCCTCACTCCATCGGGAAGGCCAAGCCAAGCCATTGCGACAAGGCGATGCACTTCAATCATGCGTCGCTTGTTCTCCCTGCATAGATGGACCATCACGTAGCCGCTTGTCGTCCGATGAAGGCTCAACAGTTTTTCTTGAACCTTGAGAACTCGACCGCCACACAGTTTCGTTCTGGAGAGCGACTTTATGCGGCCGTCTGAAGAGACAGCGTAGAGCCCTTCATAGCCACGAATTGCCTTGAATGTGTCTTCAACCATAGTAGGAGTCTAGCACTGTGGAAATCATTGTGGAACGCCTGCAAAAAGATGAAGACGTGACGATTGGTGCGATCACCATTGATGGTGATTTCGCTTGCTGGTCGTTGGAAGACCCGGTGCGCGAGATTCCAGGCCAGCCTGTCTCGACTTGGAAGATCCACGGCGAGACCGCTATTCCCGCAGGCCGGTACAAGGTCATTGTCGACATGTCGGCCCGATTCAAGCGCCTGCTGCCGCTGCTGCTCGATGTGCCGGGCTACTCCGGCGTGCGGATCCATGCAGGCAACACCGCGGCCGACACCGAGGGCTGCATCCTGGTTGGCAATGAGCGCCTGGCCAAGTCGCTGGCGCGCTCACAGCTGGCCTTGGCGCCATTCATGGCAAAGATGGGCGAGGCCCAGCGCAAGGGCGAAACGATCTGGCTGGAGATCGCATGAAACTCAAGCAAGTAACCTATTCAGATCCGACGATCGCTCCGGCCTGGCGGCACTACTGCCCGGGCTGCAAGTGGATGCACGTAATCCCGACCGATCCGCGCGCGCAGTCGAACGGCCACAAGTGGACGTTCGACGGAGACATGGAGGCGCCGACCTTCTCGCCGTCGATCAACCTGGTCGGCCAGTGCCACTACTTCATCAGGGCCGGGATGATCGAGTTCTGCGGTGACTCGCAGCACGAGCTGGCCGGCAAGACCGTGCCGCTGCCAGATCTGAAGCCCGACGAAGACTGGGGCGATGAATGAGCCTGATTCCCGGCGTCGACACCCTCCGCACGCTCGGCATCGGCCTGATGTTCGCCGGGGTGACGACGATCACTGGCTCTGTCGTGTACTACTTCAAGGGCAAGGCCGCCGGCCGGGCTGAGGTGCAGCGCGTGCTTGACCAGGCGGTAGCCGACCACAACGCCGCGGCCATGTCCGCGTCCGAGGCATACCGCCGGCTCGAGCAGGAAGCGCAGGCCAAAGTGAAAGGGGCACAGGATGCACTCGACAAGGAACGCGCGGCATCCAGCCGCATCGCTGCTGATCTTCGCCGCACTCGCACTGAGCGTGACGGGCTGCGCGACCAGATCAGTGCCTACGCTGCCGGCGGTGGTGACGCCTCCGCAGATTCCGTCGCCGCCGCTCGTGAGCGAGCCGCTACCCTCGGGAGCCTACTTGATGAAAGCATGCGAGTTCAGGAAGACCTTGCGGTTGAAGCTGAATCTCTCGCAGCCAGCGTCAGAGCGCTGCGAAACGCTTGGCCTGACTAAGCCTTAGCCTAACGTCCGATAGAACGGACACCTGCGGTGCCGTTCATCTCCTAGTTAGGCTGCGCTGCCTTGGGGGCGATGCCGATCTTGTGGTGACGCTCAACGATGCGGACAAGGCGCATGATGTTGTAGATCGACTGCCCCGCCACGGCGTTCCACTCCATCACCTCGTCGTCTTGCCACACTTGGTCGTGGGTCAGCGGCACAGCCTCCACCACTGCAGGCTGTGGGGTGGATGGTGCGGAGGCGAGCGGAACCCAGCCGATCACGCGGTCTGTCGGCAAGTCGGCGACAAGGAAACCATGCCACGCCTCAAAGACGCCATGCGTGGTAGACGTTCCGCGAAACAGCGCAGTGTGGATGCCCTTGTCACGGAACAGGCACAGCACAACCTCGCCGCCCTTCGGCACTCTGTCCTTCGGAGAGATCCACGCCACTGGCTCGCCCTGCGCGCTCGGCTCGGGCTGGGGAGAGGCGGCGAGCTTCTGCATGCGATCAGCAATGCGAAGCAACGTCGTGCGTCGGCTGTCGTCTTCCACAAATCCAACGGCAACGCCGCGAACGTAGGCATCATCATGCAGCGGGTCGCCGGGTTCCCTCACAGCCTGCGCGCTCGGCTCGGGCGCTGCCCGCACAAGGCCACAGGTCATGTTGTCGATCTGCGAGATAACACCGACCAGATCGGAAAGCGGCTTGAACTGCGGTACTTCCGGGTAGAACTTCTTTGCCATCGAGACGGCGAGTTCCGTTGCCCAGCGGTGCGCGTGTTCCATCGGCGTTTCGCCTGCGACGTTGGTCGGCTCGGGCGCTGGTGCTGCTTGGGGTTGTGGGGTGGCGAGCAAATCACCAAGGCACGACACGTCAGGGTCTCCATCGTAATGCCACAGCACCATTTGGATGGCTTTGCGCTGCTCATCTGTAAGCGCAACTGCTCCCGCCACGGGCTGCGCGGAGAGGGCGTACCGTGCGCGCATGTCCTTCGCCAGATATGGGTGCGTTGCCTCCACGTCATCGGCGTAGGCTGCGAGTGCCGCCTTCGCGTGAGGATCATGGTCGATGTCCAGCACGAAGTATTCGCGCCCATCATGCTTTTCGCCGGGCTCGCTGCTACCGTCTCTGCGAAGCACTTTGAACTTGTCGAACAGTCCTTGTTTCTCGGCTGGTTTGCTGGTGTCTCGCTCAGCCAGCGCATGTCTCGTGTCGGTCATTGCTGCTCTCCCTCGGGTCCGCCGTGCATTGGGCACGCAAGTCCCGGAACATGCCCGTCATAGCGCAAATCCTCGCGCATCATTCTCCCCGCGCTGTAGTTCATCCACATGCGCGACGGTGGGCGATTGCCGTATGCAAGCCTGTCGCATGTTCCTGCTGGGCAACCGTTTATCCACATCGGCACAGAGCAAACGCCAAGCGCACCAGCTACAGCGGCGTTGTGCTCCTGAAAGCACTCGTGAGAATGGCTTATGCCGTCAGTGCAGCCGCAGTTGCTTCCTTTGCATGCGGGGTACTGTCTCGTGTCGGTCATGTCGTCCCCTTCGTTGCGTCGATGGCCTGGGTTCCCGCAAGCAGGTTGTGTGCTTTCGCAAGCAGAGTGCCAGTCTGCGCGTCGTGCATCATCGACTCGGCGATCAGATCGGCAGCGCAACTCATCGCCGTCCTCAGCGCCTCAACCTCAGCACGAAGGCGGGTGATTTCGGCGGCGGCTTCCAACAAACGTTGTTCCTTGAGTGTCAGGACGTGCACCTTGGCAACCACGTAGCCTGCCCGATACTTCTGGTTCGCAGCGAGCCAATCTTGTGCCTCGCGCTCCGGGTTGACGTACTCGGGCCAAGAGAAAGCGATGGTGTAGTTGCCTTCATCGTCTTGCACGCGCCATTCGTCATAGCCTCGCGCTGACGCGCTCAGCCTCTCCACAATGTCTGTATGGTCGGTCATGCTGCAGCCTGTGGAGGTTTACCCGTCAGCGCAGCCAGGCGCGCGTCGTACGTTGCCTTGTACCGCGTCTGCACGGCAGCATCAGCCGTCGACTTCCACGCAGCCCCGAAGGCCTTCTTTAGGGCGTCGGCAGTAGCTGCACCAGCAATCGCTGCAGCATGGTCGACCTTCACCGGCGCGTCCATGCGCTTCACCTCGTACAGCGCCTTCTTGCCCTTCGTCGCGGTAAGCGACACCTTGATGTCCTTCGGGATGTCGGACATGTGGCTGATGCGGATGCCGCCGACGTCGGTCCCGCCGAACCGCACGGCCGGATCGTTGTACAGCGTCATCGACTTGCCGGCCCATGCGTTGCCGTTCTCGCCCCAGGCCAGCAGCAGCACCTTGCGCATGGTCTTGCACGGCTTGAACGGCCGGCCGCCGTCGTTCTCGTAGTGCACGATCACCGGCTGTTCTGCGCTCTCGCTGACGCGCACCTCGGTGATCGTGACGGTCATCGGGCCGGCGAGCAGTTGCTCGGCGTTGAGCTGGTCTGACTTCGGGACGATGGTCGCGCGAAGGTCTGTGACATCAATCGACAAAGGACACCTCCAATTCGTTACTGCGTTTGGCGTAGGCCGGGAAGTCGAGAAGCTGCACGCCTTGGCCATACGCCGGCCATTCTCCCTCGCGCATGCACCAGACGAACCGCTCGAGCAGTTCGCGGCGTTCGTCAATGGCCTGGGCCTGGATCTCGTCGGTCAGTCGGTACGGCACAGCCAGCACCGGCGGCGTGTTCGTGACCGCGGCGAAGGTAAAGGACGTGTCCTTGAACCCCGTCAGGATCTCGAAGCCTTCGCTGTAGTGCGCGGCCTGCAGGTGGTACTTCATGCGGGCTGCGGCGCGACCGAAACCGCTCGGCGACTCGTCGGCCGTCGACTTCAGGTCGAGCAGCTGGTCGCCGTTCACCCAGTCGGGGCGAGCCTTGCATGGCAGTCCGGTGCCGGGGTCGATCCAGAAGATGGAGACTTCACCGTGCCCGACGCTGAGCATGTCCGACAGTTCTGGCTGCTGAGCGATCGCGCGCAGCTGCATCTGCGTGATCTCGAAGTCCTCGGCCGACACGATCTCGCGCTCGCCGGCATGCTTCTGGAACGTCAGCCACCAGTCCATCGCGGCGAGGGACGTCTCGCTGGGCTTCTTGGCCTCCCACTGCGCCTTCGTCGGCCGGCGTGGGGCATCGGCAGGCACGACGACGTAGCGCGACTCCATGGCGCCGGGCTCGAGCACCGCGCAGTGCGCCAGCGTGCCGCGCAGCATGGGCTTGGTGGGCGTCACCGGCACGCGATTGCGGAAGTGCCACGGCGAGCGCGCGAACACGCGCAGACCGGACGCGCTGACGGCGTCGATGGCGTGGTACTGCTCGGCGGGCATGTCGTACACGAAACCAGGCTTGAACTCGTTCACAGGCTCCTCCAAAGTTTGCGCACCATGCGCAGCAGCCGAGCCCACAGCGGGCGGTGGCCGACAGGGATTTCCACCGCACAGGCGTAGTCGGTATGCCGCGGGAAGGCTTCGACGGACGTGCGGGGGTGGCGGCGGGTGGTGGTCATGCGGTCACCTCGTTGGGTTTGCCTGCCCATTGCAGGGTTTCGTCTTCGCCGTCAGTCGGGCGGATGGGGCGCAAAGCGCAATCCGCCCAGTCAATTCCATCACCGTCAGCATCTTCAAGGTCAGGATCACACACCCACGAGTCATCAAACAGATCACTGACCCTCACGACAGTCACGATCTTTCCCCGGTGATACGGGCACTCAATGCTGACGATCATCGCCAAGTCTCCCGGTTTGCAGTTCATCGCTCACCTCGCCAGCCAATGCGCCAGCGCGACGCCGCCCAGCACGCCGAGCACCGTTGCGAAGATCACGTCCCCGATGCGCGAACGCTCGGCCGGCGCGGGCTTCTGCTTGTGCGCCGGCACCGGCCACGGCTTGCGCGTCAGGTGATCGAAGTCCTGCTCGGTCAGCAGGCCGCCGGGCTCGGTGTCGGCGTTGAGGTTCGTCATGCCTACGGTGCTCATGCTTGCCCCTTCGTTGCCAGACTCACGACACGCTTCGGCGTCATGTTGTGCAGCCCCTTCGGTGCGCCCTCGGCGTAGGCGGTCAAGCGCCGGCTGCCTGGCCAGTAGTGCACCGTGACCAGCCCGCCGACGATCAGAAAATGCCCGTCCGGCTTCTCGATCAACTCCAGCTCTGCATCGCGCACGCGCCGCTTCAGTTCGTTGATGTCGGTTGCCATCACGCCTCCAGCACCCGCAGCGCGACGCGCTTGCAGTAGTCGTTGACAGCCTTGTGAATCATCAGGCCGATGACAGCCGGAGAGTCCTGGGCCAGGATCGACGCCTTGATGTTGTCGAGGCAGTCATAGAGTGCGTCGTCGATGTCCATGCGGTTCAGCCCGCGCAGCACTTCCGCCGCCTTGCTGTCGATCTGGTCCTGCGTGATGCCGGGCGCTTCGATGACGCGGCTGTAGTCGCGCGCCTGGGTGGTGGTGAAGTCGATCATTGCTGCACCCCCGCGAACACCTCAGCCAGCTCGCCCATCGCGCTCTCGCTCCAGCCGCCCATCTGCACCGCCAGCGCGCGGCCTTGGGCTCGCAGCGCTTCCTTGCGCTGCCTCTCGGCACGTTCGGCGCGCTTGCTGTCGGTGTAGTCGCGGGACTGCTTGAGCAGTGCGCGGGCGGTGTCGGGGTGCATGTAGGCGTTCATGCGATCACCTGTTCGATCGCTTGCGGCGTGGCGGCTTCGATCTTGAGCGCGGCCTTCATCAGCGCCTCGGACATGACCCTGGCTTCCTTCGCGTTCAACATGGCGCAGTAGTCGAACCCACCGGCTCTAGCGTGAATGAATGCGGCGTTGTGGGCCGGAGCGAAGTCGACATGCAACTCTCCGCTGACGTTGTCGCCGTTGTGAATCGTGGTGCGTTCTGCCATTTGGTTCTCCAGTCATGGCCCGATGTGTGGGCCGATGGGTAGACTGTGCCGAAGACAATGCAAAGTGTCAAGCGTCCTAAATCACCTAATGCCTTAAGTAGTTAACAACACTTGACGCAGAGCCAAGCATCGCACATCATCCGCCTGTCGCGGGAAGTCTCTTAGGGGACCGGGTCTGTGGAAAGCCCCCGCGGCGCCTAACAAGGAGAGAAATGGACTACGCTGAGTTTCTAGACCAGAAGACACAAGGAGGGGCCGACAGTGGCTTTGATCCTGTGTGGATGCCTGGGTTTCTGTTCGACTTTCAGTCGCAGATGGTCGAGTGGGCAGTGAGGAAAGGCCGCGCGGCCATCTTCGCCGACTGTGGCCTTGGCAAGACGCCGATGGGCCTGGTGTGGGCGACGAACGTGGCGCGGAAGACGAAGAAGCCGGTGCTCTACCTGACGCCTCTGGCCGTTGCTTCGCAGACCGTCCGCGAGGCGCACAAGTTCGACATTGACGCCATGCAATCCCGCGAGGGTGAGGCAAAGGGGCCGGTGATCGTCACGAACTACGAGCGCCTGCACTACTTCAATCCGGGCGACTTCTCCGGCGTGGTGTGCGATGAGTCAAGCATCCTCAAGAGCTTCGCAGGATCGCGCCGTGGCGAGATCACCGCGTTCATGCGCAAGGTGCCATACCGGCTTCTCCAGACAGCCACAGCAGCGCCGAACGACTACATCGAACTCGGCACAAGCTCCGAGGCGCTGGGCTACATGGGCCACATGGACATGCTGAACAGGTTCTTCAAGAACGACCTGAACAACAGCGCCACCGGCCGCTTCGCTGGTGAGGTCATCAAGTGGCGCCTGAAAGGACACGCCGAGGTTCCGTTCTGGCGTTGGGTGTGCTCATGGGCCAGGGCCATCCGCAGGCCTTCGGACCTGGGCTTCGATGACCGTGCGTTCACCCTCCCGGCCTTGAACGAGGTCGAGCACCTGGTCGAGGCGCAAACGCTGGCCGATGGCATGCTGTTCGCCATGCCGGCGCAAGGCCTGCAAGAGCAGCGCGAGGAGCGCCGCAGAACTGTGCAGGAGCGGTGCGAGCAAGTGGCCGAACTGGTCAACAAGACCGGCCAGCCCGCGCTGGTGTGGTGTCACCTGAACGACGAGGGAGACTTGCTCGAGAAGTTGATCCCGGACGCGGTGCAGGTCAGCGGGGCAGACTCCGACGAACGCAAGGAGGATCGCCTCGAGGCCTTCGCAGAAAGTCGGGCGCGTGTGCTCATCACCAAGCCGAAGATCGGTGCGTGGGGCCTGAACTTCCAGCACTGCAACCACATCACCTTCTTCCCATCGCACAGCTTTGAGCAGTACTACCAGGCCGTGCGGCGTTGCTGGCGGTTCGGCCAGAAGCGCGAGGTCACTGTCGACATCGTGACCACGGAAGGCGAGCGCGGCGTCATGCGCAACCTTCAAAGAAAGGCGGCGCAGGCCGACACGATGTTTTCACATCTCGTCGCTGAGATGAATCACTCGCTCGCCATCGAACGGGCGAACAATCACACCAAGACTATGGAGGTTCCGAAATGGCTGTAATCGACCAATGCGTGACGGAGAAGTTCGCAATCTACAACGGCGACTGCATGGAGGTCATGCAATCCCTGCCGACCGGCAGCATTCACCACTCGGTCTACTCGCCGCCGTTCGGTGGGCTGTACCACTACAGCAGCAACGAGCGCGACCTGTCGAACTGCGACGACTACGACGAGTTCTTCAAGCACTACGCGTTTGTCGTGCGCGAGTTGGCCAGGATCACGATGCCCGGCCGGGTGACTGCGGTTCACTGCATGGACGTGCCGCGCAGCAACTCCGGTACCGACAGTCTGATCGACTTCCCCGGCGACATCATCCGGCTGCACGAGCGCGAGGGCTGGCGATACACCGGCCGGCGCATGATCTGGAAGGAGCCGCTCGCGGTTCGACTGCGCACCATGCAGAAGAACCTGGCGCATGCTTCCCTGGTGGCCGACTCAATCGACTGCGGCGTGGCCTCTGGCGACATGCTGCTGACGTTCCGTCGCGTCGGCGAGAACCCGGTACCGGTCAAGCACCCGGAGGGTCTGTACGACTACGCCGGTGAGCGAGTGCCGCCGTCTGACTTGCTGCCGTTCCGTGGGTGGACCGGCAAGCAGACCGAGAACCGCTGGTCGCACTGGATCTGGCGACAGTACGCCGATTGCATGTGGGACGACATCCGCATCGACCGAGTTCTGCCGTACCGCGAGGCCCGCGACAGCGAAGACGAGAAGCACGTTCACCCGCTCCAGCTGGATGTGATCGACCGCTGCGTCGAACTGTTCAGCAACAAGGGCGAGACGGTGTTCACTCCGTTCATGGGCGTCGGTTCCGAGGTCTACAGCCCTGTCCTGCTGGGCCGGCGCGGCATCGGCGCAGAACTCAAGCCCAGCTACTACCGCCAGGCCTTGCGCAACGTGCAGATGGCCGCCGCTGGTCGCAAGGACATCGAGACATCCGAGGCGTTTGACTTCGGCGACGACGGGAGCATGGAATGAACATCAGCCAAGCATGCGCCGATGGCCTGTACGACCGCATCGACGAGGCCGACAGTCTCTATGGCGACTTCCAGAGCACGCATGAGGCCCTGGGTGTTGCCGTAGAGGAATGGCAGGAACTCGGCGACGAGATCCGGGCGAACGACCCCGAGAAGATCAAGCGCGAGTGCCTCGACCTGGCCGCCGTTCTCATCCGCCTGCACGATCAGATTGACTCAAGTCAGCGGCTCAAGGCGCGCAGCTTCGCAAAGGCAGTTAAGCCTGTTGCACCACGCGGGTAAGCAGGATAGGATGACAGCATGACCAAGACTCAAGCCATCGCCAAGGCTGGAAGCGCGGCCCGGCTGGCCCGCCTTCTGGGCATCTCCAAGAGCGCCGTCAGCCAGTGGCCGGAAACCATCCCGGAACTGCAACGGTATCGCCTCAAGGAGATGCGCCCGAAGTGGTTCGCCCAGGTGCGCCGCGAACAAGCCGAAAAGCTCGCAGCATGACCTACGAAGTCCCGGTATTCGTGACCGATTCCGCGCTTTCCTCCGGCGAAGTGCGCAGCGCTGGCCCACACAAGGTGCTGACGTCCGCCGCGCTGCTGCAGTACGTCGCCCAGAACCCCGGCCTGTCCCCGCGCCAGATCGGCCGTGTGTTCGGCATGCAGCCCAAGCAGATCAGCACCAGGCTGTGCAAGCTGCGCGACCGCGGGTGCCTGGAGTCGCGCGGCACGACCGTTCCGAATGCACCGCTGATCTGGTTCGCTACCGGCGTGCCGTTCTCCACTCCGAAGCATCGGTTTGCGTGGTCCGACCACGAGAAGGCCACGCTGCGCACCGTGTGGACCGTGGCGCCCCGCGATGAGGTTCTGGCGGCCCTGCCGGCGCGGACCTGGGAGGGCTGCATCGAGCAGGCCTTCCGCATGGATCTGAAGCGCAAACGCAACATCGGCCGCGACATGCTGGCGCTGCAGATGGCGAGGAACCCGAAGGCGGTCAGCGTCGGCATTCCTCCGGTCACTGCGCCGGCCATCGTGCGCAAGGCCATCGCCCGCATGACGCCGCTCGAGGCTGCGTGGATGGGGAGGCTCGCAGCGTGAACTACTACGAGCGCCACATCGGGGACTACCTGAAGGACACGGCGCACTTGTCGCTGCTGGAGCATGGCGTCTACACCCGCCTGCTGGACGTGTACTACACCAGGGAGGCGGCGCTGCCTGCAGATCAAGTGGCACGACTCATCGGCGCCAGAACCAAGGAAGAGCAGGCGGCGCTTCAGTGCGTTCTGCGCGAGTTCTTCGTTCAAGACGAGGCAGGAACGTGGTCGCAGCCGCGTTGTGAACGCGAGATCGAGAACTACAGGAAGCGCGCGGAGCACAACCGCCGGGTTGGAAAGTTGGGTGGACGGCCGCGCAAAGTGGAAACCCAAGAGGAACCCGAAGAAAACCCACCGGGTTATTTGCGGGTTCACGAATCGAACCCGCACGAAACCCTAGCCAGTAACCAGAAGCCAGTAGCCATTCAGGTTTCTACGAAACCTTCAGTTGGCGGCTCAGCGCAAAGCGCCGCACCGCAGCCTCCGCCCCCCTTCGACGGCACGAACGCCGAAATCCTCAACGGCAAAGCGGTAGTGCCCATCGCTGCGTCGTTCGAACTCCCGGAGGACTGGGGCGTCGATGCCGAGGCTTTGGGCTGGAAGCCTGCCGAGGTGCTGCGCGAGGCTGAGAAGTTCCGGCAGTACTGGACCGCTGGGAAAGGTCAAGGCAAGCGCCGAGCCGTCAAGGGCTGGCGTCAAACGTGGTCGAACTGGCTTGAGAAAGCCGCGAAGGATGCGCGATGAGCACCTACAGAAAACGGACTGGCGACGCTTCGCCGCGTGAAGACGACTACCCGTCCATGTCGTGCGGATGGTGCCATGCGCCGACGAAGGTCACGGCTCTGAGCATGTTCGGCGGTCGCTGTGGTCCGTGCTATGGCCGGTACTGCGCTGAGGTACATCCCGGGCCGAACGTCGGCGACAAGCGACACGAAGGCCCGAAGGCATGGGCCTATGCGCTCAAGGACCGCGAGGAAAACGGCGCCGCGCTGTCGTCAGTGCAGCGGATGATGTGGCGTGCTGCGCTGCGTCACGACGAGGTGGCAGCATGAACCGCACCTTCTGCTTCAAGTGCCTGAAGCGCCAGGAAGGCGGCCACGGCACCGGCCGGCAGTACCGCTGCCCGAAGTGCCACGCCGAGCGCCTGGCCGCAATCCTCGCCGGCCAAGCACGCCAGCGACCGCAGCAACGGGAGGCCGCATGAGCGTGACGCCATCCATCAAACTGGTGTCCTACGAGGACCGCGTGGGCGGATTCATCTTCGTGGCCGTCCCCGACGAGCGAGGCCGCTACATCCGCACGGATCGCAGTGTCGCACTGGTTGCCTGCCCGAAGTGCCGGTCGATCAGGGGCGAGCCCTGCAAGCTGTCCCAGGGCTATAGCGGCAGCACGCATGCGCTGCGCCGTACCGCGGCCGGCAAGTACCGCGGCCAGCAGGATGACGTGGTGGTGTCGCCTGTGGACAGCACGCCGATCCTTGGTGGCGCCGTCGAGTTGCTGGTTGAACCGAGGGCCATCGCATGAGAACCGCCCGAGGCCAGCGCACCCTGCACACCGCTCGCTGCATCCTGGCTGAGCATGCAAAGGGGAAGAAGACTCCGCAGATGACGATCGACTGGGCGCGGGCGATCGTTCGGGCCAACACACCGCGCGCCCGCGCGTTTGAGCAACAAGGGGAGAAGGCAGCATGACTAAACCACTCGTGATCTACCACGGCAACTGTGCGGACGGCTTCAGCGCCGCGTGGTGCTTCTGGCACAAGTACGGCGACGCTTGCGACTACTTGGCTGGCGTGTACCAGCAGGAGCCGCCTGACGTGGCCGGGCGCGACGTGTACCTCGTTGACTTCAGCTACAAGCGCGCAGTGGTGGAGCAGATGTTAGCGGTGGCGAACCGCGTGACGCTGATCGACCACCACAAGACCGCGATGGATGACCTCCTGGCTCTGCGCTCGCTGGACTACGGCGACCGCTTCGGCTGGTTCTGCGACCTGAACCGCAGCGGCGCCACCTTGGCCTGGGACTACCTGTTCCCGGGCGAGGACCGGCCGCTGCTGCTGGGCCATGTGGAGGACCGTGACCTGTGGCGATTCAAGCTGGCCGGCACGCGCGAGATTCAGGCGTTCGTGTTCTCGCACGAGTACAGCTTCGATCGGTGGGACAAGCTGATGAGCGCCGACCAGGTGGAGCTGCTGAAGATGACCGCAGCAGGCGCGGCCATCGAGCGCAAGCACCACAAGGACGTGGCCGAGCTGGTGAGCGTGTGCAAGCGACGCATGGTGATCGGCGCCTATGACGTGCCGGTGGCGAGCCTGCCCTACACGCTGGTGAGCGATGCCGCGCACCTGATGGCGCAGGGCGAGCCGTTCGCGGCGTGCTACTGGGACACGGCCGAGGGTCGGGTCTTCGGCTTGCGTGCCACTGATGACGGCGTGGACGTGTCGGACGTGGCGAAGCAGTACGGCGGCGGCGGGCATGCCAAGGCGGCCGGCTTCAAGGTGCCGCGATCGCACGAACTTGCTCAAGCATGACGGAGGCAGCATGAAAACCGACCGCCAGGCGCACGACGCGCTGACCGACCGCCGCGAGTACAGCCCGCGGATCTGGTTCGATCCGATGGAGGAGGCGGGGCTCGGAGTGGATGCCCGGGACTCGAAGTTGGCATCCGACTTCGCCGAGCTCTCAGCAGAGAGCAATCGGCGCACTGACCGCCTCGTGAACTGGCTTGCTGTGGCGCTGGTGCTGGTGATTGCAGCGTGGGTTGTTATCTAACGCAAAGCTAACGGGAATTGCCCGCTAAGGACTGACGATGAGCGATGACGCAACGCCGGGCAATGTCCCGTTGAGCGACCTGTTAGGCCCGGTGCCAGCCAACGCTACCGAGCCGATGCAGAAGGCCATGCAGCGCGCCGTGATGTTGCGCAAGAGCATGAACGACGTGTGGCGTTCGGCGCTGGCTGAACTGCCCGAGCCCGCAGCCGACACGGCCGCAGAGCTGGAGCGCTTGCGCCAGGCCCTGCGCGACATTGCCGACCCGATTGCAGCGTGGCAGCGCAACTTGCAGCCGGGCTACACGCTGGACGGAGGGATGTGCGTGCACATGGCGAACGACCCGGAAACGTACAAGCGCATGGCCCGTGAGGCTTTGAGGGCCTAACTCAAAGATCACCGGCCGCTAGGTCCGGTGCATCGACACGTTAGGCGAATGTGTACGAAAGGAAGCCTTAGATGATCTCGTTCACCGTCCCCGGCCAGCCTCAAGGCAAGGGCAGACCCATCGCTGGGCTCAAGTTCGCCGCTGGAGGCAAGAAGATCGCCGGACTTCGCACGCCTGAGAAAACCGTCGCCTACGAGGGTCTGGTAGCTCACGCCGCGCACCAGGCCATGGACGGTGGTGCGCTGATTGACCAGGCCGTCCACGTCTTCATGACCATCACCTGCCAAGTGCCTGCCAGCTGGTCGAAGAAGAAGCAAGCCAGCGCGCTGCTCCAGCAGATCCGCCCGACCACGAAGCCCGACATCGACAACGTGGAGAAGGCCATCTTCGACGGCTGCAACGGCGTGGTGTGGCGCGATGACGTGTGCGTGGTGGCGGTGACGAAGGAGAAGCGGTATGGGGCGACGCCGGGGGTGTTCGTGACCATCGCGCCGGCTGAGGTGGCGGCATGACCTGCCCAGCCTGCGATCACACCGAGAAGCACCCGAAGGACGACATGTTCGCGCCCGGCTGCCTCTCATGCCAAGCCCGCGCCATGGCAGTCACCCGCGCCGACTTGCTCGAGGACTACCAGTCCGCCGCACGAACCATATTCGGCGACAAGATCAAGGAAGGCCACGCGCTGGTCAAGGTGTGGCTGCAACGCATGAAGCAACGGAGAACCGCATGAAACTGCTCACCATCCTTCTGGCGTCCCTGATCCTCTGCGCGTGCGGCGGTGGCCGCGACGACGACCCCGACGCGCGCAAGGACACGCCGCCGCCGAAGTGCCACGACCATCGGTGCAAGTGAGGCGCCGATGCTGACCCTCTCCCGCACCAAGCGCCTGGACTGGCCGCGCATGCTGGCCAACATCCGCAAGCAAGGCATGTCGCTGCAGCAGGTGGCCGACCACATCGGCGTGACGCGCGAAGGCCTGGGCAACTGGACCGCCGACGAGGCGATCGGCGAGCCGGCGTTCTGGACCGGCGCGGCGATGATCGAGCTGTGGTGCGAGCGCACCGGGCTGGCCTGGACCGACCTGCCGACACGCACCGTGACGCTGTCGGTGTCGGCTGTGCTGAGGCAAACAGCGTAAAGATTTCTCCACCTATGCTCGCCGACATTGCCTGCGTCCCAATCCCCCGGAGCGCAGAGCATGGCCACCAAGCCGACCAAGATCCCCGGCGCTGCCGATGACGCAGCCAAGTCCGAGCCGATCGCAGAGACGCCGGCCCCGGCTGTCGCTGCCGACGTGCCGAACGCGATCGACGTCGACCTGGCCACCCTCAAGAGCCCGATCCTGACCCGCCAGGGCTGGCTCGTCCCAGCTCCGGCCGAGCGCAAGGCCTGACGCCATGTGCGATCCGGTGTCGATGGTTCTCGGTGCAGTCGGCGGCAAGCTGCTGGGCGGCAGTGGTGGCGGTGGCGGATCGTCCACCGGCAACGCTGAGGCCGAGCGCATGAAGGCCGAAGCCGATGCTGCCACCTCAGCGAACCAGCGTCTGGCCATGGACCAGAAGCGCCGCCGCGAGCAGCAGAGCCTGATCGCCCGCGGTGCACCTGGTGGCGTTGGCGAGCAGCCCGGCACCGGTGACAGCCCGCTGTCGACCGCGCAGACCGTCATGCGCCAGGCCGGCAGCCGGTTCCGCGACGCGCCCGACATCAGCCAGTCGCTGATCGCTCGAGGCGCCGGCCAACTCAATCCCGCCGCTCCCGCCACCCCGACCCAGCCCAACCGGCGCAAGACGATCGGCGGCTACTGATGGCCGACGACGACCAAGCCGGCCTGATCCTTCGGCGCCTGGCCGGGCTGAAGTCGGAGCGCGGTCGCCATGAGAACGTGTGGCGCCGCTGCTTCGAGATGACCTACCCCGAGCGGTCTGCCGGGCTGAACGGCGACCAGGTGGACGCGCAGTCGGCGCAGAACCGCAAGGCGCAGATCATGGACTCGACGGCGTCGGACTCGGTCCGGCTGCTGTCGTCTTCGATCATGTCGGGCATGACCCCGGCGAATGCGGTCTGGTTCGCGCTGGATGTCGGCGACGAGTCGGACGAGGAACGGCGCTGGCTCGATGAGGCCGCGAAGTTCCTGTGGGAGTCGATCCACGCGGCCAACTACGACGCGGCGAAGTTCGAATGCACGGTCGATTCCGTGTGCGCGGGCTGGTTCGCCATGTACATCGACGAGGACCGCGAGAAGGGTGGCCTCACGTTCGAGCAGTGGCCCATCGCGCAGGTGTTCTATGCCTGCTCACGCTCCGGCGGACCGGTCGATACCGTGTACCGCGCGTTCAAGCTGACCGCCGAGCAGGCCATCACGGTCTACGGCGAGGCCAACGTCAGCGAGAAGATCCGCGACTGCGTGACCAAGGGCAAGCACGGCGAGCAGTTCGAGTTCGTGCATGCGATCTACCCGCGGCGCCTGGCCATGTCCGGCGGCCGGCTCAAGCAGAACCTGCCGATCGCTTCGTGCCATATCGAGGTGAGCGAGAAGAAGGTGGTGCGCGAGTCGGGCTATCACGAGATGCCCGTCGTCGTCGCGCGCTGGATGACGCTGCCCGGATCGGACTATGCAGTCGGCCCGGTGTCGAACGCACTGCCCACGATCGAGAGCCTCAACGAACTGCTGGTGCTCGAGTCGCGTGCCCTGTCGCGCGCTGTGGCCGGCGTGTACGTGGCCGAAGATGACGGCGTGCTGAACCCGCGCACGGTCAAGGTCAAGGGCGGGTCGGTCATCGTGGCCAACTCGGTCGACTCCATCAAGGCCCTGCCATCGGGCGCCGACTTCAACGTGTCGTTCTCCAAGGCCGACCAGATGCGGGCCGAGATCCGCCGCATCATGATGGCCGACCAGCTGCCTCCGGTGGACGCGCCGACCAAGACCGCCACCGAGTTCTATGCCCGCGCCGCGCTGATCCGCCAGCTGCTCGGCCCGCTGTTCGGTCGCTTCCAGGCCGAAGACCTGGCGCCGACGATCCTGCGCGTATTTGGCCTGGCCATGCGCTCCGGCCAACTGCCGCCGCTGCCCAAGTCGCTGTCCGACGCATCGCTGACGATCCGCTACCAGTCGCCGCTCGCACGAGCTCAGAAGCTCGAGGAAGTGTCGGCGCTGGAACGGCTGCAGAACAACGCCTTCGTCATGGCGCAGGCCGGCAAGCCCGAGGCGCTGGACCTGATCGACTCCGACGCCTCGCTGCGGCTGATGGCCGACAGCCTGGGCGCACCGTCGAAGGCGCTGCGCAACGAGAAGGCGGTCGCTCAGCTGCGCAAGTCGCGCGCTGACCAGCAGGCCGCCGAGCAGCAGGCAGCGCAGGCCCAGCAGACGCAGATGATGGCCACCGACGCCGCGCTGCAGCGGCAAGTGAAGGCGACGGCATGAGCACCGAAGCCTTCGCAACGCCTCAGCAGTACCGCAGCGCGTTCGAGTTGTTCGGCGACGGGCAAGCCGTGCTCGACGACCTGACGGCGCGCTTCGGCAAGTCCCCATTCGTTCCCGGCCAGCCCGACACGACCGCGTTCAACTGCGGCGCCAAGGCGGTCATCGAGCACATCCACGCACAGATTCACGCAAGCGAGAGGTAATACACCATGGCAAACATCGTCTTCAACATCGCAGCCGGCCGCGTGGTCGAGCTGTACAACCGCGTCGAGAGCAACGACCCGACGAACTCGGCGCTGATCCTGGTGCCGATCGAGACCAGTGGCCTGGAAGCGGACGCGACGCTCGCCGACGCCGACACGCTGGCCGCCGTCCTGGCCGGCACGACCAACGAGCAGACCACGATGGGCCGCAAGACCCTGACGGAAGCCGACCTGGCCGCGCTGCCCGCGCCCGACGACACCAACAACCGCTACGAGGTCTCGCTGCCGACCGTCACCTGGACGGCTGCCAGCGGCAATGCGATCAGCAAGATCCTGGTCTGCTACGACTCGGACACCACCGCCGGCACGGACTCCAACATTGTCCCGCTGACGATGTTCGACTTCGCGCAGACCCCGAGCGGTGCCGACATCCAGATGACCACCGGCGTGTTCTTCCGCGCGACCCCGGCGTAAGGCCCGCGGTTCATGTTCCGCATCCCGAACAAGGCCGACGCGACCTACGCGCGCCAGGCCGGCGGCTTCTCAGCCGACATCGACACCATCGCTGCTGCCCTGGCTGGCGATGGTGTCCTGTCGGGCCTGGGGGTGGCCGCGCAGGGCTCGCCGGACATGACCGTAGCCGTCGCCGCCGGGCTGGTGCGCATCGGCGGCTACTTCGCGGCCGAGGCTGGCGAGAACGTCACCATCACCGCCGCGGACGGGACGAACCCGCGCATCGACCTGGTGGTGATCGACTACAACGGCGCGCTGTCCCGCGTTGGCGGCACTGCGGCTGCGCTTCCGGTGCCGCCAGCCGTGCCTGCCAACAGCATCCAGCTCGCGCAGGTCTACGTGCCGGCCGCGGCCACGTCGATCACGAACGCGATGATCGTGGACAAGCGGCCAGTCGCGCTCGACGTCTATGACGCGTGGGCCGAGTTCCTGGGGTCGAGCCTGAGCAACACCGCGGCGACGTCTGGTGGCTCGATCGGCGAGTGCGGCTGGTACATGAGCGGCACCACTGCGGCGCCGACGTTCCAGACGTCTGTGGCAGGCCGCCCTGGCGTGCTTCGCAGCCAGACCGGCACGACCAGCGGCAACCGCACCAGCTTCCACTACGGCACGGCAGCGAACACTGCCGTCATCGCGCCGGCCGACATCGCGCGCATGACCTTCGGGATTGCGATCCCGACGATCACCACGATGGCGGCCAAGCTGGGCTGCGGGCAAGACCTGAGCGTCGCCACGGCCGACCAGCTCGGCACTGCCGGCATGTGGGTCGAGTTCGTGCCGGCCACCAGCGCGAAGTGGCGCTATGCCACGCGCCAGGCCAGCACCAGCACGGTGAACAACGACACCGGCGCGGACGTGGCGGCGGCGACCTTCTACCGCTTCGACATCATCAGAAAGCAGAACGGCAACGTGCAGTTCCTGAAGAACGGCGTGATCCAGTTCGAGCACTCGACGAACCTGCCGACGACGGTGGGCAACGTCGGTACCACGGTGCACACGCTGACCGCCGCCGCGCGCAACATCGACCACGACTACTTCGGCCTGAACCTGGCGCCGTTGGGCAACCGCTGGACTTGAGGGCGCGCCATGACACGGCGGCGCGGCTTCAGCTATCCCAGCGCGGCGACTCGGGCGAACAGCGTCCCGGCTCCCGGATCAGGCGCGATCGAGTTCGTGCGCCAGTCGTCGACGCTGGCGCAGATCTGGACCGGCGGCTCGGTGTGGAACTCGCCCGGCAACGTCACGCTGAGCGGCGTGGCCTCCGGCAACCTGGTGCTGACCTTCGGCGGCTGGTGGGATTCCGAGCACGGCACCGGCGGCACGCAGGTGGTGCCGACCAACACGAACGGCACATTCTCGGCCGGGCGCAACCCGACGCTGCCGAGCTTCAGCCCTGCGCCCGGCTGGCCGGTGCACGGGCAGATCGCCTACATCGCTGGATCGAACGCAGGCACGCACGTCATCACGCCACAGGTCATCGGGCTGAGCGGTGACGGCTACTTCCTGGCGGCGGAGTTCGCCGGGCCCGGCTCGACCTGGACGCTCGTCGACGGCGGCGACAACCTGGCGCTGAGCGGGACCGCTGGCGCGGTGGATGGCGTCACGGTCAACACGGTCGGCACCGCTGCTCAGCTCGGCGACCTGGTCGTGGCGGTCTGCGTGACCGACGGCGATCCTTCGGCCATCGGCGTCGGTGCACCGACCGGCTACGCCAACGAGCTGCTGGCCACCGTCACGGCAACCGACAACATCGGCGTCGGCGTAGGCTGGAAGCTCGCCACAGTGGCCGGGCAGCAGTCCGCCTCCTGGACCTGGGCCGACAACGACTGCAAGCTGGGCGCGGGCCTGATCGCCGTCTTCCGAAAGAGCTGAGATGGCCTGCGATGCAGCACTGGTTGGCGCACGCGGCACAAGTGGCAGCAACACCGTCACGACCACGGCCGGCACTACGGCGGCGACCGGCAGCAGTTTCGCGCTGCTGGTCTCCTGGGATGGCACGGTCTCGATCAGCGGGACCATCACCGACAGCAAGGGCAACACCTACACGGCGGTAGGCACGCCGCAGGCCGACTGGACGAGCACCTGGGGCGTCTCGCAGTGGTTCTACTGCGAGGATGGCGTAGGCGGCACGTCGCACAGTGTCACGGTCAACTTTACCGGCACAGCGTACCCCGTCGCGCACCTGATCGAGGTCACGTCGGCAAATGGTGCGCCGGTCTACGACTCGGCCGCCACCGCGCAGAACCAAGACGCGGCCAGCCCGTACACCGTCACCTCCGGCACGCTGACGAACGCCACGTCGGTGCTGCTGTCAGGCTGCGGAGCGAACCGCGGCGCGGACGGCGCATACAGCTCGAGCAACTTCACGGTGCTCAGCCAGGAGCCGGCGGTGTCCAGCTTCTGGACGTCGGGCGCGGCGAAGCTGGTTGTCTCGGCAACCACCGCGGTCACGCCGTCGTGGACGGTGCTGAACCGCAGCGAGACGGCGGGCGTCACGGTCATCTCGTTCTACGAGCCTGCCGGGGCAAGTGGACCGGTCGGGCTCGCTTCGGAGACCGATACTGCGCTGGCTTTGTCGCCGGGCTCCAGCGGGTCACCAGTCGGGCGGGCAAACGAAACCGACACAGCGCAGCCGCTGTTCGGGATCAACTTCGCCCAGCTCGAAGACCTGTTCACCTTCGGCGACGACGAAGGCTACGAGTCTGCGGCCGGCGGCATCAAGCTGTTCGGCGGCTTCGTCGATGCGGGTGCAACTGCGCCGGCTGGGCTGAGCGCAGAGACCGACACGGCACTGCCGCGCGGCTCGGCCAGGCCTGCAGGCCTCAGCGCCGAGACTGACGCCGCGCTGGCTCTTGCAGCGCGGCAGGTGCGCGCGGTCGGGCTGGCGGCTGCCACGGACACGGCGCTGGCCCTCGTGGCGGTGCAGATCCGCGCCGTGGGCATCGCGGCAGAGACCGACACGGCACTTGCACTCGGCGGTGTCGCGCTTCAAGCCGTTGGCCTTGCATCTGAGGCCGACACCGCGCTGGCGCTTGCTGCGGTGCAGGTTCGATCCACTGGTCGCGCAGACGAGACCGATTCGGCGCTGGCACTTAGTTCGCCGGCAGGGTCTGCTGCTGGCCTGGCTGTCGAAACAGATTCGGCCTTTGCACTGTCAGCTGTGCAGATCCGCTCGGTCGGCCTTGCAACGGAGACCGACACCGCTCTCGCCCTGTCGGCGAACGTCGGATCGGCTGCTGGGCGGGCTGACGAAACCGACTCGGCGCTCGGATTGGCCGGCGTGCAACTGCGCGCGGTTGGGCTTGCCACTGAAACAGACTCGGCGCTAGTGCTCGCTGGCGTGCAACTGCGGGCTGCCGGGCTGGCAACTGAAACCGACACGGCACTGGCCCTGGCTCGGCTTCAGCTCGGCACAGTCGGCATTGCCAACGAAACGGACAACGCGCAGGCGTTGCTGGCCGCTGGTGCGCAGCCACCCGGCATCGCGTCGGAGACCGACGCCGCCTTCGCGCTTGACGGCGTGCAGGTGGGCATCGTCATCCCTCAAACGTCGTTCGCCGAGTTCTCTGGCGCTGTCGTCAAGTCAAAGGCTGAGCCGAGGCAGCCGCGCGTGCGGGCGCCAAAAGCAAGGGTAGCGCGCGAGAAGGCAGTCGAACTCAAGCCGCCGGTCATCGCAAGCGTTGGCATGTCGATCGAGACGTGCGAGGCCATGGCCTTGGCCGGCTACATCGTCGACGGCGGGCTGATGCGCTCGATGCCGAAACCGCAGCGCGGGCCGATCGAGGACCGCGTCAGATTCCTGGAGCGAGAGGTGTCTACCCTGCGCCGCGCTCTCAATGGATCCAGGGGAACACAGAAGGAGCAATGAACCATGACCGAAGCCGTACTCGACACCACTCCCCCGGCAGCAGCAGCGGCCCCGGCAGCCGCAGCAGCACCGGCGCCTGCAGCGGCGACTCCGACTGCACCTGCAGCGCCTGCCGCCCCGGCAAGCCCGGCCGCCCCTGCCCCTTCGTTGCTGGCAAAGGGGGCTGCCGCTTCGCCTGCCCAGCCGCCGGCCGATGCGCCTGCCTCGCCGATCCCGGCGAAGTACCAGGTCAAGACGGCTGACGGCAAGGTCGACGTCGATGCGTCGATGGCCAAGTGGAGCGAAGGGCACTCGAACCTGGAGAAGCGCCTCGGCGGCGGTGATGCGCCGCCGGCCACGCCCGAGGACTACGCGCCGACGCTGCCCCAGGGCCTGACGATGGAGACGCTCAAGGCCGATCCGCTGTTCTCCGGCTTCCTGAAGGGTGCCCACGCCCGCGGCATGAGCAACGCCGACGTGTCATTCGTGCTCGAGTCCTACCAGGCGCGCATGGCCCTGGCCAACTCCCCCGAGGCCGGCGAGGCCCAGCTGCGCAAGGACTGGGTCACGGACGACCAGATGGAGCGAGGCTTGGCCGAGAGCTACCGCGCTGTCGCCGCCTTCACGAACGGCGACAAGGACCGCATGGCGCGCATCGAGGCCAAGTTCGGCAACGACCCCGATTTCGTGTGGCTGACCGCGCAGATCGGCAAGGAGCTGCAGGAAGACACCTCGGTGCAGGGCGGGCTTACCGGCGGCGAGCAGCAGACGCTCGAATCGCTGATGGCGTCGCCGGCCTACATGGACGGCAAGCACGCCGACCATGCCCGCGTCGTGGCTCAGGTGCAGACCCTCTACAGCAAACGCTACGCCGGCCGCTGACCTGTAGAGATTTCTCCGGGCGGGTGGTTGCACATTGCCGCCATCCGCCCGGCGTGGCTGCCGGATACCGGAACAGCCCGACGAGAACGCAGAACGCCATGCGCCCCCGTTGAACTGCGGCCCGAGAGGACACCCGCGACCCGGCGATTCGAACCCAACACAAGGAACGGATCATGTCCACCTCTCCGACCATCACCACTGCATTCAAGCAGCAGTTTCACGACACCTTCCTGCACGCGCTGCAGCAGAAGGAATCCCGCTTCCAGGGCCGCGTGCAAGATCGCGGCATGATCGCCGGCTCCAGCTTCACCACGAACAACCTCGGTCTGGTCGAGGCCCGCGAGGTCACCGGCCGCTACCAGGACAAGACGGCACAGGACGTCAGCCACGAAACGCGGATTGCGTACATGGCCGACTACGACATCGGCCCGCTGGTGGTCGACGGCTTCGACCTGGCCAAGCTGACCGCCGACCCGACCTTCAAGTACAGCGAGCTGCTGGTGACCGCTGCCAACCGTCGCAAGGACAAGACGATCTATCGGGCGCTGCTCGATGGCTCGCTGACCCGCACGACCGAAGGCGGCACCGTCTCGAGCACCGCGCTGCCCGCCGGCCAGATCATCCTCGCGGGTGCCACCGGCTTCACCAAGACCAAGATCCTGACCGCGGTTGCGCTGTTCCGTGCCAACGAGGCGGACGCCATGAACGGCGAAGAGCTGTACATGGCCTACAACTCGACGATGGTGCGCCAACTGCTGGCCGACACCACGCTGACGTCGGCCGACTTCATGGCCACGCAGATGCTGCAGGCCGGTCAGGTCGCGCAGAACTGGTGCGGCTTCACCTGGATTCCGTACGAGCAACTGGACGTGGGCGCCGGTGGCGGCACGGACCGTCGCACGGTGGCCTGGTGCAAGTCCGGTGTGCAGTTCGGCACCGGCATCGATGTCCGCACCGACGTCGACACCAACAAGAGCAAGCGCGGTCACCCGACCGAGGTCTACGGCTGGCTCTCTCTTGGCGCCACGCGCCAGGACGAGAAGAAGGTCGTCGCCATCGACTTCACCGCGGCCTAAACCTCAAGGAGCAACATCATGGCTGAATTCGACTCCCGCCAACTGGCGGCTCTGGAAGGTTCCCCGAAGGTCAAGGCCTCGCCGTTCGATCATGGCCGCATCTCGGTCGCGGTCGCCACGACGCCGGCCACGGCTGCCTGGGCGCAGAACGACACCTGGAACACCGGCATCGTGATCCCGAAGGGCTCGCGCATCCTGCGTTCCGGTCGCCTGTCGCACGGCATCTTCGGCGCCTCGGTGACGATGCATGTCGGCATCCGCGCCCTGGACGCTGCCAGCACCGTGATCGACGTGGACGGCATCGCCGCCTCGCTCGACGTGGCTGCCGCTGGCGTCAAGGAACTGGACGGCGGTTCGCTGTTCGCTGCCGGTGTGGCCTACACGACCACGCAGGACAGCGAGGTGTACTGCACGCTGAACGCGGCGAACCCGACCGACAACGCGCAGGCCGAGCTCGAGATCCACTACATCGCGCCGATGGCGACCTGATCGAGAGCGGTTGCCCACCTCTTTCTCCCGGGTGGGTTGTTTCAAAGGGGGCCGGAGACGGTCCCCTTTTTTCATGGAGCCTGACGCATGACGACGGCAGTGGGAATTTGCAGCAATGCCCTGCTGATGCTCGGCGATCGACCGATTGCCAGCTTCGACGAGGCGCAGGACCGGGCGGCGCTGGCCTCCAACCTGTGGCCGGTGGTGCGCGACTCCATCCTGCGCTCGCATCCGTGGAACTGCGCGATCAAGCGCGTGGCACTGGCGCCCGACGTCGCCGCACCCGCGTTCGACTGGTCCTACGCCTTCACGCTGCCAGAGGACTTCCTCAAGGCGCTGTCGATCGGCGAGATGGGCCGCGAGGGCGAGTTCCGCATCGAGGGCCGCAAGCTGCTGTGCGACGACAATCCCTGCTACCTGCGCTACGTCTTCAAGAACGACAACCCGGCCACCTACGACACGATGCTGGTCGAGGTGCTGGTGGCCGAGATGGCGCACCGCATGGCCTACGCCATCACGCAGTCGGCCTCCATGGTCGACACCATGGCGCAGAAGGCCGCGATGCTGATCCGCCGGGCGCGCGCAGTGGATGGCCAGGACGACACGCCGGAGCAGCTGGGCGATAACCCGCTGTACGAGGCTCGGTTCCTGGGTTCCGGCCGGGGCTGACGCATGCCGCGCGTCACGCTCAACCAGACGTCATTCACCGGCGGGGAGATCTCGCCGCGCGCCATGGGGCGCACCGACATCGACCGTTACGGCACCGCGCTGAAGAAGGCGCGCAACTGCCACCCGGTCATCACCGGCGGGCTCAAGATGCGCGAGGGGTCGCTGCATGTTGGCACTGGTGTGGCATTGAATCCGCTCGAGTCCGTGCTGATCCCGTTCATCGTCGGGCGCGATCAGGCCTGGCAACTGGAGTTCTCTGCCAACCTGGTCACGGTCTACAACTCTGACGGCACCGCGGCCGGGGTCACGATGGCGTCGCCGTACGTGGCGGGGGCCGTTGCTGATGTGGAATATGCGCAGTCCGGCAGCACCATGTGGCTGTTCCACAAGGACAGCCCGATTCAGCGCATCCAGCGGTTCGCGTCTGGCGTGTGGGTGCTCAGCCCGGCACCGTTCACCACGCTTCCGTTCGCCGAGACTGGCCTCATTGGCTCCGGGTTCCTGGCCATCTCGCTGACGACTGTCGGTGTTGGCCGCACAGTCACCGGCCCGGCCGGCACCTTCCTGGCCTCCGATGTTGGCCGCGGGCTGCTCGAGACGAACGGCTCCGGCATCGCGGTCATCACCGGCTACACCAGCGCCACGCAGGTGACTGTCGAAGTCACGCGAGCATTCTCGTCGGCCTCGTTCCCGTTCTGGACGCTGCAAGGCAGCCCGCTCACCGCAGTCACGCCAAGCGCTAAGGATCCGCTTGGCGCCACCATCACGCTGACCGCTGCGGCTGATGCCTGGCGCTCGACCGACGTCGGAGCGATGGTCCGCATCAACGGCGGGCTGTGCAAGATCACGTCGCTGACGTCAGCACTCATCGCGAACGCGACGATCATCCGCGAGCTGACGTCGACCGTCGCCGCGCCGTCACTGGCCTGGTCAATCGAGTACGCCGTATGGGGTCCGTATGTTGGCTACCCGCGGACCGGCACCGTGCACCAGCAGCGGCTCATCGCCGCCGGCACCAGTCTCTACCCGCTGACCGTGTGGGGCTCGCGCCTGGCCGAGCCGCTGGACTTCGAACTTGGAACAACCGACGACCTGGCATTCTCGTTCACGATCGACAGCGACCAGGCGTCGGCGATCTCCTACGTCACCAGCGCTCGAGACCTGGTCGTGTTGACCGAGTCCGGTGAGTTCAGCATGCGCAGCGGCATCGAGAAGCCGATCACGCCGACGAACGTGCGCGTGGTGCCCGAGAAGAATCACGGCTGCGCTCAGGTCCGCCCGGTGCAGATCGGCGACGAGACGATGTTCGTACAGCGCGCCGGCCGCAAGATCCGCTCCATCGGCTGGCGCTACGAGTTCGACAGCTACAAGGCTCCCGACATCACCGCGCTGGCCGAGCACCTGACGACATCCGGCGTGCAGTGGATGGCCTACCAGCAAGAGCCCGACCTGATGCTGTGGGTTGTGCGCGCCGATGGCAAGTTTATGACCTGCACCATTGACCGCGACCAGCAGCCCAGCGTGATCGGCTGGGCACTGCACGAAACTGACGGCATCGTCGAGTGCGTGTCGGCCATCCCGAACGGCGACCGCGAGCAGGTGTGGGCCATTGTGCGGCGCACCATCAACGGCGCGACCGTGCGGCTGATCGAGCGATTCGACGGCACCTTCGAGCCGATGCACCCGAGCGTGACGACTGACGGGCCGGTCTACGGCTGCACGGTCGACTGCGGCGTGGTGATCGACAACCCGGCCGGGCAGACGGCGTTCACGGTGGCGCACCTGGCGAACACCGTCGTGACCGTCGTGGCCGATGGCTCGCCCATGGGCACGTTCACCACGGACGGCACCGGGGCACTGACCCTGCCGCGCGCCTCGAAGCGCACGCTCATTGGGCTGCCGTTCCGCTCCGAGGGTCAACTGCTGACGCCTGAACTCGGCACCGGCGAAGGCTCGGCGCAGGGCAATGCGGCGCGCACCGCCGAACTGTCGATGCGCTTCCTCGACACGATCGGCGCGAAGGTGGTCGACTCCGAAGGCGGCGAGCAGGTGGTGCCGTTCCGCCGGTTCGGCCCCGACATCCTGGACGCCGCGCCGGAGCCGTACACCGGCCTGCTGCGCATCTCGAAGCTGGGATGGGATCGTGGCGTTGCCGAGGTGTCCGTCGTGCAAGACCAGCCCCTTCCGTGGCATCTGCTCGGTGTCATTCGTAAACACACGGTGAACGGCTGATGCTGACCGTTCACACGCTCACCCCCGACCGCATCGTGCGTTGCGCGCTGGCGCTGCGCGATGCCGACCAGGCCGAGCTCGACGCGGCCGGGGTGGATGACCCTGCCGAGATGCTGGCCGAGGCCCTGCCGGCGTGCAGTTGGTCCTACGAGGCGCAGTGGAACGACCGGCCGGTGTTCATGTACGGTGTGCGCCCGCTGCCCGGCAACGAGATCGGGATTCCCTGGATGCTGTCGACGGTGCACCTCGAGCAAGCCGAGCGCGTGGCGGTGGCCAGGCTGGCGCGCAAGGTGGTTGCGCAGATGCGGGCCGAGTTCCCGATCCTGACCAACATGGTGCACGCCGACAACGAGGACGCCATCAAGTTCATCCAGTGGCTAGGGTTCAAAGTCTTTGAAGGCCCATCCGGGCCGGGCGGCAAGTTTCGACAATTCATGTGGAGGCGCGCCTGATGTGCGACCCAATCACGATGATCGCGGCCACTGCTTCGGCAGTCGGCAGCATCCAGCAGGGCAAGGCGCAGCAGGCGCAGGCCAATGCCATGGCCGGCGAGTCCGAGTATCAAGCCGGCGTCGCGCGGTCGAACGCTGAAGCCGAGGCCTTCAACATCCGCCGGGCCGGCGCGCGCCAGCGTGGCGACACCCTGTCAAGCGTGGTCGCCTCCGGGGTCAAGATCGGCGAAGGCTCTGCACTGGATGCCGAGCGCCAGGTCATGGAAGACGCCTCCCGCGACGAGTACATGGCGCTGCTGACCGGCGAGCGCCAGTCGTCCGCCTATCTGCGCGAGGCAGAGAACCAGCGCCGAGCCGGGCGTGACGCGCGCCGCGCCGGCAACATCGGCGCCTTCACTTCCCTGCTGTCGGCCGGTGGCAGCTACGCCAAGGCCAGCGGCTGGCGCTCCAACGGTCCCGGCTTCTCCGGCACGCAGATGCCGGCGCCTGTCGAGTCGCGCAACATTCCCAGGGGCTGACGCATGGCTCGAATCTCTCTCGGCAACTTCGGCAACGCTACCCCGGGCCGGGCGCCGCAAGTCTCCCAGCCGGCCGGTGCGTACGGTGCAGGTGCGGCTGCCGCGCTCGAGGCCGGCGGGCGGGTGGCGACGAACATCGGCCTGGACATGGTCGCAGCCGAAACGCGCATGGCCAACGACGAGATGCAGCGGCAGAAGGCCCAGGCCGACGCCGTCGAGCGCGCGCAGGAAGGTGCGGCGCTGCACGAGACGCAGGACAAGCTGCGCGATCTGCACGACGAGATCGGCAACCAGGTGCTGACTGGCCAACTCCCGCGCGAGGCAGCCGAGCAGACGTTCGGCGAGCGATCGAAGGCGGTCATTGACGAGGCCATGCCGCGGTTCCGCAACAGCTCGAAGCCTCTCGTGGCACCGCGCCTGCAGGCCGACACCGCCACCATGGGCAACAGCGTGCGGCGCATCGTCGAGAAGCGCGGCAAGCAGGAAGTCACGACGGCGGTGAGCAAGTCGCTGGAGTACTTCGAACGCCTCTACCTGACCGATCCTGTGGCCGCGCAGAAGGGTGCCGAGGGCACGCTGGCTGCGATGGGTCCGTGGTCCGACATGTCGCCCGAGCAGGTGGCCAAGGCTGGCCAGGGCTGGAAGGAGCGCACGCAGTTCAACGCCGCACTGCGCCTTGTCAACGACGGGCGCCGGGACAATGCCGCGCTCGACCAGGTAGCCAAGAGCCTGGACGATCCTCGGTTCGCCGACCTGGACCCGAGTCGGCGCGGCCAACTGCTGACCACGATCGAGGCCTACCGTGTGTCCAACGCGCAGAAGGCTGAGGCCGACGCGCGCCGACGCCAGGCTGACGAGGAGCGGGTCTACAAGCGCGCCGAGTCGCAGTTCAACGCCGCGCAGTCGATCATCACGACCGGCAAGATCTTGTCGCCAGACTACGTGCAGCAGGTGACGCAGGCGGTCGCCGGAACGCCGTTCGAGGGTGCGCTGCGCGAGACGCTGCGCCAGGGGCCGGAGCGGGCAGCGTTCGGTGTCCGCCCGCTGGCTGAGCAGGCTGCTGCACTGCAGCAGTTGCGCGGTCAACTCAACACCCAGGGCACCGACCCGACGACCGAGAAGCGCGTCTCCGATCTGGAGAAGGTGCACGCCGAGGCGGTCAAGGACTACGCGAAGGATCCGCTCGTGGCGGCGCTGGACCGTGGCGTGCTGAAGGCGATTGAGCCGCTGGCCATGACCGACATGCCGAGCCTTGTCAATGGCCTGGCCGCGCGCACGCAGCAGGCAGCCGTCGTCGAGCAGCAGGTCGGCAAGCCGGTGTCACCGCTGACCGCGCAGGAAGCCGAGCGCGTGGGCGAGATGCTGGCGCTGCTGCCGCCGGCCGATCGCTCCAAGTACGTGGCCACGATGGCGCAGGCAGTCGGCCCGAAGTCGGCGTCGGCGCTGGCCGCGCAGATCGACAAGAAGGACCGCGCGCTCGGTCTTGCCTTCGCCATGGCCGGCAGCCAGACGACAAACGGGCGGTTTACTTCCGAGCTCGTGCTCAAGGGCGCGCAGGCCAAGAAGGACGGCACCAGCACCAAGGGCGAGAAACAGCCCGACGTGAAGGTGGCCAGCTGGAAGGCAACGGCATCGGCTGAACTGGCCGACGTCTTCCCGACGCAGACCGCGAGCGATGCCTACCGCGACGCCTCCGAACTCATCATGCACGGCATGGCCGCGGAACAGGGTGGCCGGCTGAGTCAGGACGACATGCGGCGCGCTGTCGAGCTGGCGATCGGCGGGAAGCTGGTCGAGCACAACGGCCGGAAGATCCCGCTGCCGGCCGGCGTCGATACCGACATGCTGGACAAGCGCCTCAAGTCAGTGACAGCTGACGAACTGGCTCCCTTCGGCAAGACGGTGCGGGCTGGCGGTGTCGAGATCCCGACCGAGGAATTCGTCAAGACCCTGCCGGGCGCCGAGCTGATCTACGCCGGCCCGGGTCGGTACAGCGTGATCGTCAGCGGCCGGCCAGTCGTCGGGGCCAACGGAAAACGGGTGGTCATCGGGGTAACGCAATGAGCCTCGGCGACGCCTACCAGGACGACGTCGATCGCGCGCTCGATGCGCAGGCCGCGCTGCCGGTCGATCCGGTCATGCCGAAGCCGCGGGGTCTGTGGCGCACGGCTGCCGACTCGCTGCTCGGTGCCGGCGCGAAGCTGCAGGCGTCGGCGCTTGAGGTGGGCAACGTCATTGGCCCGGCGCTGGCACTGTCGGCTGATCCATCCAATGCCGACGCGCTGGAGGCTGTCAAGCGCGCGCCCGACTTCCGGCAGACCGAGCAGAGCAAGCCCTTCCGAGACTTCGAGCGCAAGCTGCGCCCGGATCCCGTCACCGCCAGCAAGGCCGAGGAAGTGGTCTACGGTGCGACCGGCGCGATGGCCACGCTTGTGGGTGGCACGCTGCTCGGCGGGATCCCTGGCCTTGCCGCGGCGGCTGGTGAGCAGGGCTTCTCATCCTCCGAGGATCTGGCGCAGCAAGGCGTTGACCTGAAGACCCGCACCGCTGTCGGCACGCTGACGGCTGGCGTCACTGGCGCCAGCGCGCTGCTGCCCATGGCTGGGCCGACCGTCAAGGCCACGATCGGGCTGTACCTGGCCGGCGGCCCGGGTGGATTCGTCGCCCAGCAGTACGCAACGCGCAAGATCCTGGAGGCCGCTGACTACGCCACGATCGCCAAGCAATACGACCCGCTGGACCCGACCGGCCTGCTGGTGTCGGCACTGATCCCGGCGCCGTTCGCTGCCTGGGGCATCCGCGGAAACCTCAAGGCGCGCAAGGGTGCTCCGGCTGCCGATGTGCCTCCCACTACGCCGAACCAGCCGCAGGACGTGGTCGACGCCGCGATGGCGCACAACCTGACGCTGCAGCGGGACATCCGCGAATCGGTCGAGATCGCGCCGCGCGCTGGCGAGACGGTGCCGATTCAATCGCTTGCCGAGTTCGCCCAGCAGCGCGGCACCAAGCCTGCGGCAGCCTCGGCCGACGGTAGCGACGGGTTCCTCGGCTGGCTCAAGCAGCAGGGCGGCGTGTCGTCGTCCGAGAAGTTCGACATCACCGGCGAAGGCTCCGGCATCAGCCGCGGCGCCATCTTCAAGCGCGCGGGGCTGGGTCTGGATGAACTGGCGCGGCGCGCTGAGGCGGACGGGTTCCTGCCGCCAGGGTCTGTGGCGTCGGCCATGGACAACGGCGGGACGCGCGCCATGGCCGATCTGATCCAGCGCGCGGCCGGCGGCGAGCGGGTGCTGACCGCTGAGCAGCAGATGGCGCGGGCCATCGAAGAGCGCACGCAGGCCATGACGCAAGAGCGCGTCGGCATCCTCGAGGACCGGCTGCGCATGCTGGGTGAGGATCCGGCCCCGGCGAAGGGCGACCTCGACACGCTGGAGTCATACCTGGCGCAGCACGAGGATCGACTCGTCGGAGCCATGATGGAGGACATCGCTGCACAGCAGCAGGCGCTGTCGGTCGAGGCCATGGTGCCGTCCAAGCAGGCCAAGCCGGAGCCGGTGCAGGTCGAGCGCGCGAAGCTGGCGATGCAAGACATGCAGGACAGCGGCAAGCCTCTCGCCGACTTCGCTGCTGGCGCCAAGCTCGAGCCCGACGTGCAGAACCTGCTGATCGGCCTGGCCGAAGCCGGCAAGGATGTCCAGCGCGCGGCCCGCATGCTCGGCGACTTCACCCGGGCGGTTGAGGCTCAGCCAGGCCGCAAGCCGGTGGACATCGCCGCCGACGTGGTCGAGGCCAGCCGCGAGGGCCGCACCGTCACGCCGGAGCCGCAGCAAGCGCCGGCCAGCGCCGGCACGCCCGAGAAGGCCACAGCCGAATCCATCCAGAGCCGCATCGCTGAACTGGAGGCCGCGGCGCCCGACATGGTGGTGCGCATGGCCGACGACGGCAAGCCGGTGACGCTGGCCGACGAGATGGCGCGCATCAGGCGCGAAGCTGCGGAAGGCACCGACACCGAACTTGGCACCAACGATGCCGGCCTGCTGAAGGTGGCAGCCGAGTGCGCTATGTCAGTGGGGCAGGTATGAGCTGCAGCATCAGCAGCCCGAGCAGGCAGCCGGCCAGCGCCAGCCATTTGACGACACGCCACCAGGCGCGGAAGTACGATGTGGCGCCGCGCGCCGTGCCGCTGATGAAGAAGCCGAACAGCCAAACCCAGGCCAGCATCGCAGCGAGCGAGCCGGTCATCACGAGGATCTGAGGTATGGCAATTGCACCCAAGTGCGTGGCCCAGTTGAACGCCGCGGCAGGCAAGGCACTTTCGCCGGGCAAATTGAAGGCCATCGAGACTGAACTCGACGCGACTATGCGCGAACTTGCGCGCCGTGACAAGGGGCGCTGGCGTTCCCTCTCACGCGACCAGCGCGTGGCCGAGGCTGCGATGGAGGCCATGAAGCAGATCGAGGCCGATGCCAGCCTGAAGCAGTACCGCACGATGCTGCAGATGCTGCGCACCTCGGAGACTGACGCCCGGATCACGCAACAGAAGGGCGTCAACGACCTGACCCAGTCGCAGGCCCTGGTGCGCGACATCGAGCAGACGTCGCAGTATGTCGACGCCGTGCGCAATGACTCGATCTCGCAGATGACCGAGATGATCGACGCCGCCGAGGCAAAGGACGGCACCGGGCTGATGCGCAATCTCGGCATGCGGCTGTTCGACCTGGACAACCCTGCGATGACGGCCGACATCGTGCGAGAGGTGTTCAAGCTGGGCGATGGCCACACTGGCAACAAGACGGCGCAGGCCGCGGCGAAGGCATGGCTCGACACGATCGAGACCATGCGCGTGCGGTTCAACGCGGCCGGCGGCAACGTGGGCAAACTGGCCTACGGCTACCTGTCGCAGAAGCATGACGCGCTGAAGGTGTTCGAGGCCAAGGCCGACAAGTGGGCGGCTGACGTGCTGCCGCTGCTCGACCGCGAGCAGTACGTCCGGCCCGATGGTTCGCTGATGGACAACGCCGAAGTGACGGAACTGCTCAAGGCCTCGCACGAGACGCTGGCCACCGGCGGGAAGAACAAGGTCGAGCCCGGCCAGTTCGTCGGCACCGGCGCGAAGGCGAACCGCGGCAGCGATCACCGCGTGCTGCACTTCAAGGACGGCGACGCATGGATGCAGTACATGGACGCCTACGGGCAGGGCAGCCTGTACGACTCCATGACCGGGCACATCGGCGGCATGGCGCGCG
>Ga0209476_10000201_pt1 | contig 40972 bp, 51 predicted proteins | sample KloWWTrecipitate_FD_187179 | JGI IMG/M metagenome (GOLD analysis project Ga0209476, IMG submission 187179) | Active sludge microbial communities from Klosterneuburg, Austria, studying microevolution and ecology of nitrifiers - Klosterneuburg... | ecosystem: Engineered > WWTP > Aerobic digester... | reverse complement strand
GGGACGCACGGGACGCACGGGCCGCACGGGACGCACGGGACGCACGGGCCGCAGGGGACGCACTGGACGCATGGGCCGCAGGGGACGCATGGGACGCAGGGGACGCACGGGACGCACTGGACGCACGGGCCGCACGGGACGCACGGGCCGCACGGGCCGCACTGGCCGCACGGGACGCACTGGACGCACTGGACGCACTGGACGCACGGGCCGCACGGGCCGCACGGGCCGCACGGGCCGCACGGGCCGCAGGGGACGCAGGGGACGCATGGGCACTCAAACGGTTTGCAAGTTGGTGTCTGGCGCTCGTGCCGTGGTTGTATTCGTGGGATTTATCGCGGGTCTCCACGATCGCGATCGGTGCGCGGCAAACGCAATCAAAGCCAGTGTTAGCGTGGTCCGAACCACTTCTTGACGCATACGTTGCCGGGGCGTGGTTTTTGTTCTGGACCGACGACACTCTCTATTGGATCGCCAAGCCGACACTGCATCTGACGGAGGATCGGAGATTGCATCGGATGGACGGCCCAGCAGTCGTCAGCGACGCCGAGGATTTGTATTTCGTGCGCGGCACGCTCGTTCCGAGAGAATGGATCGAGGACAAGTCGTCGTTGAACGCCAAGACGGCGCTGACGTGGCCGAATTTGGAGCAGAGGCGGATCGCATGCTCGGACATTCTCGGCTGGTCAAGAATCCTCAAGGAATTGGATGCCACTGTCATCGACAGCGACGGCGATCCGCAGATTGGGACGCTGGTCGAGGTGACGTTGCCCGATCTGCCACGCAAGGCGCGGTTTCTTCGCGTCGAGTGCGGGACAGGTCGCGAGTTCGCCGTAGGCATCCCGCCCGATATCGATACCGCGTTCAGCGCGCAGGCATGGATGCAAGGCGTCCCATCTAAGCAGTTTCAGAAGCCCGAAGTCCGAACCTGAAAGGACACAACATGAAAACGTTTTCCAAAGTCGGAGCGCAAGGGGAATTGACGCTGCGGAAGATCGCCAAGAAATCCGTCGATGGACTGCAGCGCATCGCCCCGGCAGGCGGTCGGGTCATCGTCGGTCATTCCGAAACCGGCCATCATCACACCGTCGCCGATGCGGTCGAGGTGTACGAGGCCGCGACGGCACCGGCTGGCATGCGGGTGCTTTACGCCATCGTCAAAGACCCGGCGAGCCTAGATCATCATCGGCCCTTCGACACACACGAGAGCCTCGCGCTTCAGCCCGGCATGTATGAGATCAGGATCGGCAGGGAATACGACCCATATGCCGATATCGCGCGGCAGCAGGCGGATTGATTTTTCATTCCCCCGCAGGCGGGAGGGGGCAACCCGGCGGCCCCGATCCGAGACGAGGGCAATGGTCTCTGATCTGGGCCGCCAAACAGGAGGCGAGACGTGAACATCCAATTCGAAGAATTGCCGCTCATGCTGGGCAGCTACCCGGTCGGCCAATTTGACGGCCACGTCGTCGTCAGCCTGGGCGATGAGCCGACCGATTACCCCGAGGTGATCGACGTCGTTGTTTACTCTCGGTCGTATGATCACAGCGCAAGAAAATGGGTCGAGACACACGTATCTCTGAGGTCTCGCGCCGTGTCCGAGCCACGCACGGGTCTCGACCGCATGTTGTGGATCGCGGCGGCAGACGACACGAAACGCCGCATGATCGACGCTCACGCCCAGCGATGGGCGACTGAGAACGCCGCTCTCGACGCTGCCTGGGCTGCTGAGAGGCCCGACCGCCTGCTGATGTCTGAGGATCTGTGATGACCAATCACGTCGACCCCTATACCTATTGGCGCGATGCTCTGGCCGGCAGGATGCCGCCAATCAGCGCGAACGATCCGCAGCCCGGCCGGTACAAACTCCGCAAAGGCAAAGGTGGCCCGTGGCAGCCCGTGGCGATCTTCTTTCAGGCCGGCGAGTTGAAGGCCGCCGTCGGTCGCGAGTTCGTTCCGCCGCATGACATCTGGACGTGGTGTGCGGACAAGCCGGTGTCCGAGGCTGACTATAAGTCCGCGCTCGAAACAGGCTCTTGGCCGGGCGAGATCGGTCACAATTCCGGCGATCTATCGCTTGCCGAAGAGATCGAAGAGCGCGCTTCGCAGGCACTCGAATGGTTGGCCAAGAACGGCATTACGTCGAAGGTCGACGGCGACATGGCCGCGAATTATCGCGCGTCATTGCTGGACTTGAAGAAGAAAGCCGAGACCGCGCACAAGGCTGAAAAGCAACCGCACCTCGATGCCGGCTGCGCGGTCGACGCCAAGTACAAGCCGATCATCGACACGGCGGATGCTGCTAGCACGACGATCCGCAATGAGCTGGGAAAATATCTGGCCAAGGTCGAAGCGGAAGAGCGGCGCAAGGCGGACGAAGCTCGCAAGGCCGAAGAGGCTCGCGTTCGTGCGGAGATGGAGCGGATTGCCGTTGAGCGCGCGAAGAAGTTGCAGGACGACCCAATCGCCGCTCTCACGGAGCCCATGCCGGAGATGCCGATTCTATCGGCACCGCCGCCGCCTGCAAAGGTCGCGGCTGGTGGCCAAGCGGGGCGCAAAACAGGACTGAAAACGGTTGTGTCCTACGTTGTCACGGATCACGCCAAGGCGCTCGCGTATTTCGCCGGAAGCGATGCCGTGCAGGAACTCGTGAAAACGCTGGCAGCCAAGGCGTGCAAGGCTGGCGCCAACGTGCCCGGCGTCGAACGTCGTGAGGAAAGAGTCGCAACATGACAAACATCACCACACTCCGCGCTGGCGGCGCGCTATCGCCGATCATGCCGCAGACCATCGAGGACGTGTATCGTCTGGCCACGATGGCGTTCAAGAGCGGCATGCTGAAGCCGCTCAAGACTGGATACGGTCAAGCCGCCGTCGAGGAGCCCGCCGAGTCGACATTGGCGCGCGGTACCATGATCATGATGCAGGGGATGGAAATCGGCGTGCCGCCCATGCAGTCGATCCAGCTTCTCGCGATGATCAATGGCCGGATCACGGCGCATTCCGAGGCCGTTCCGGGCATCTTGTGGGCCAAGGGGTTCAAGCTCCGGGAATGGTTCACCGGCACGGAAATGGCCGACGATTGGACGGCGCATTGTGAACTCACGCGCCCGACCGGCGAGAAGATCGAGCGCACGTTTTCGGTGCTCGATGCGACGATGGCTGGCCTTTGGGATCGGAGCCCGACGAAAGAGTCATACGGCAAGACCAAGCCGAACGATAGCGCCTGGTTTCGCTATCCGCAGCGGATGCTCAAAGCCCGCGCGCTTGGCTTTGCCGGCAAGGACGGCGGCGCGGACGCCCTCAAGGGCATCCAAATTCGCGAGGAAGCGGAGGACATGGATCGCGAGATGCGCGATGTGACGCCGCCGGTCCAGTCACTGGCACCGCCGATCCCGTCTATCCCCGACATCGGCCCGCCGCCCGTCGCCGAGCATGAAAGCCAAGACGCTCCGACCAATATGGCCGGCTATCTCGCCGACCTCGAAGACGCTCTCTTGGTCGCCAAGGGGCAGCCAGAACTCATCGCCGAGATTTGGGAGGAGCACCTCGCACAACTTCTATCACTCGATCCGGCCACACAACGCGCAGCGGCGGCGCTCTATCGCAAGGCAGCGGAGTAACGACCATGGACGACGTCAAGGTCAAGGTTGTACCGGTCCTGATTGATGGACCAACGGAGGTGCGTCGGTGAGTGAGGTCGTGTTTTTGTTGATCGGTGTCGGTCTGGGATGGGTCGGATACTATCTATGGGATGGGCTTATTTACGGCGATGACGAGGACGGCCGATGAGTATTTCCGAGCAAGCCCTTGCGAAGACGGCCCGCCCGAAACATTCCGATATCTGCCCAACGTGCGGTCAGAAGAAGCCGCACCCGAGAAACGCTGAACGACATGCGTTGTTCTTTGTAGTGCTGCCGCAAGTCTTTGCGAATTGGCCGCCGTCTTACGAATTGTTTCAGCCGATGTCTGTTGAGCATCTGCGCAAATGGCTGATTTACAAGGCCGGATGGTGTACGATGCGCGAGCTTGCAATCGAAGGCCCGAACAAACACGTTATTATGACTGCATTGAAATTCTTTACCGAGTCCGGCGGACAAAACGTGTTCTTCACGACAACGGCAAAAAGCATCAGAGAATATCGGCCTCGATCCACAGCCTACAATAAGTGCAAAGAGGCGGATTTCAAACGGATCATGGATCATAGCTTTGATCTGATTGAGAGTATCATAGGCGTGCCCATCGAGGCACTAAAACGAGAGGCGACAGCATGACACGCGCGACAACCATCGACCGAATGACGGTCCAGCAGACGTTCGGCATCCTGAAAATGTTGGAGGCCAACGGGAAGAAGGTCGGTGAGTATTGGGAGTTCAACGACGGATGGAGCGACGAGCGTATCGCGAGAGAGTTCAAGGTTCCGGCTACCGCCGTCGCTTACCGGCGCAAGGAGGCGTTCGGTCAACTCCGGCGCGGCTCGCGGTTCGATGGCAATCCGGAACTGGCCGCCAAATTGGAGACGCTGGAGACCAGCGCGCAAGCGACGAGGGTGGCTATCTACAAGCTCGAAAAGCGATGCGAGGCATTGGAAAAGACGCTCAACGCCCTGATGACGGCACCGAACCGCGAGGTGCTCATGGACAAGATCAAAGATCTGCAAGCGATGTACGCGAAGGCGAACGGGCAGTGACATGAGCGCCTTTTTGCATGCTAAGCGCCGCTCCCGCACGCCGCGGGAGCGGGCGATCATCTTCGCCGAACGCGGCGGCGTCTGCCACAGATGCACGCGCAAACTAGGTCCGGTCGATTCTTGGGACATCGACCACGTTATGGCCCTCGAATGCGGCGGCACGGATGACGACGACAATCTAGCCCCAATCTGCGAATGGTGCCACGACACGGACAAGACGCCAGCCGATCACGCGCAAGGGGCGAAGATCAGGAGCATGGCCACTCGTCACACCGTCCCGTCAGCGCATAGACGGTCGAAATCATGGGGGAGACGATGACAGACACGCACACGCCTGGGCCTTGGCGAATTGTCGACGAGATCGGCGGCGATCTTTACGTGCGTGACGTTGGCGGCGTCATCGCATTTTGCGCGAAGCCGATGCGGTGGGAAGGCCAAGACGATCGATACACGAGTGAGATGGCAGAATGCCACGCCAACGCCCGTCTAATCGCCGCTACGCCTGATCTCCTGGCAGCGCTGGAACAGCTTCTCGACGATATGGGGGAAGACGGCCTTTGCGTTTGCCAAGAAGCCAAAGACCAAGCCCGGTCTGCCATCGCCAAGGCAAGGGGAGCGGTGAAGGAATGACCAATTCACGAGAGGCCGGTGATTCCCTGCCATCAACATTCGGCCAGTGGCAGCCGATAGAAACAGCGCCGACAGGCGTCAAGCTGATCACATGGGGCAGGGCGCCTGGGCGAATGCGCCCCATGACAATGATGGCCAGATACTGGAAGCAACATTCGTTGCCGGTCCCGGACGGATACGAAGGAGAGGATTGGGCGGAAATAGACGCGGCCGACGACTCTTACATGCCCGCCGGATGGTACGAGGAAATCGAAGCGGAAGACGGTCCAGCTTACAACATCTGCCCCACACACTGGATGCCCCTTCCCCCACCGCCAGAGGGAGAGACGACGTGAACCTCAACCGTTACGAGATCATTGCGATATGGCTATCTGGCGGGGCGATGGAGTGCCTGTTCACGCATTGGCGAGGGAGCCCAACGCCCGCCTGGACGCTGTTGGCGGATCCTGTGATTTTGGCGGTTCTGTTCTATCTAGGCCGGCTTGAGCGTGCCGTTCCTAACCCTTGAGCCTGATGACGTTGCACTTCGACTGATGGTCCCATACCCGCTCAAGCTGGTTGCTGCGAGCTAACATTTTCGATATAGTCGCCTCGCTCAGCTTGGATAGTTTTGCAAGGTGTGCTTGGCTCCCGACTTCGCCGCCGCGCATCCTGACAATCGGGACAAGCACATCGTCGGCGATTTCCAAGAGTGAGACGGAATGCACCACGCGTGTCTCGCTTTTCTGGCATTCGACGGTTTCGTTCGCCGGGGCCTCGATGCCTGCTGAAAGGGTACTTTCCTGCGGCTTTTTCGCCGGAAATCCTGGAAAGTCTGACCGCGAGGACGCCGGAACCGTGGAAGGCGTGACATGCGCCAAACCCGTGGAATGTTTCGGGCCGAACGCGACGATGCCGCACAGGATGGCGGCCAACTCGAGCAACATCGGAATAGCGATCGGATCAAGCAGCGTTGCCCATGTGCGCGCGGACTCGACGTTGTGGCCCGTGAGGCCAGCGACTGTTCCGACGCTCTCGATCTTGGCATTGGGGACTGGGACGGGTACACCGCGCAGCTTGGCGTCGTAGCCTTCACGGGCGGCCTCCCATGTCCGCACGGTGTAGGTGATGCCATCGCAGCGCTTGCCCTTGCCGCTGGCGCATTCCTTGGCCTGAGCGGCGCGGTGCGTGGCGAGGATTTCGTCCGCTTCGGCGCGGAGCTTCGTCAGGCGCGCCCGTTCCTTGGCGGCGTCCGCGCCCGTCGTTTGCGTCGTGATCTGCGTCTGAGCGCGCCGGCCGGATTGCTCCCATACGATGCCGAGCGACAAACCCGCTGCCAGGACCGCTAGGGCTGCCCCTGAGAGCGTCACGCCGTGGCCATGGGCCAGGACGCCCGTGATGATGGCGAGACTCACGAGGCCAGCCGAGACGGCCAGTGGCACGAGCAGACGAACCGTCAAGCCGTCGTGAAAGGAAGATTCGACGAGAAAAAGAACGCTCAATGTTCCAGAAATTGCACAAGCACCCATTGCGAGGGGTGAACGTATGGTGTAGGATTGCATAACGATATCCGATCAGGGCTTTGATTGGTGTTCGCAGAGCCCGGCAAGCGCTTCCAACGCTGCCGGGCTTGCTCATTTCTAGAGGCGGTCTTTTGAGGTTTGGCGCACGAAGCGCGTCAGTTCCGCCCGCAACTTGGGGTCGGACGTCTCCGGCAAGCTCACGCCTGAAATGACGATACAAGCGCGATAGCCGTGCACGTGGCAGCGATCTTCGGCGACGACAGGGGCCGTCGCAACATGGAAGGTCGCGAGCGCGGAGAGTGCGGATGAAATCAGGGAAATGGTGGCCAGCTTGAGCATGGCGTGTCCTTTCGGGGCTTCGAATGACTTACGCCGTCAGGCGCTTCCAACATCTGACGACGCGATCTTATAGCACTGATTTGATTGCAAATCTATTGCGAAAACGCGTAAAATGTCACCCGCGCCACGAAAAGCAACGCTGCGCCAACCGCTACGATATACAACGCGTCGCACAGATTGAGCCGAAACAGCCAGCGGATGAACTGGCGCTTTAGTGCGAGAGCCCCCGAATTAACGCTGCGGCGGCCTCGCCGACGGACTCCGCTTTGATGTTCGCCAGCAGGCCCACGATAGCCGCCGAGGCTGCTAACAAAACCTTGCTGATAGGCGTGGGCGGGATGACCGGCGGGACTTGCTCTAGGCGGTCGATACGCTGGATGATCGACGATTGGCGCGCCTCGATAACCGCCACGGTCGCTGCCGTGTGCTTCGAGATAGCCAGGACTTCGCCGAGCATCAGCCCGTGCTGGAATTGGTCGGGCATTGGCGCTGCTCATGTCGGCTTTCCTTGGGCAACGCGCTGCGGGCGCTTCGGAGGTGCCTCATAGGGGCACCCGAGCGCTTCGCGGCCGACGTTATTTTCTACCACGGCGCGGGCCGTTTCCGCACTCAGAACATCACCCTTGCGCGTGTTTATCTGTCGCCATGTGTCGCAGATTTCCACGGGATCACCGACCGCAATCGATGCAGTATTTTGACCCGAGCACGCCGCGAGCCCCATCGGGATCAACACGACGCTGAGCAGTCTTGGCCTTCCGAACGGTCGCACGTGCGTTTTCCTGTACCTCTTGAACCGCCACACGCGCGACTTGACGGTCGTGTTTCTTGATGCCGATGGACGCCCATGTCACCAGCCCGGCAAGGGCCGCGACCGCGATGGCGTTCCGCGAGAAAAAGGCTGAAATCAACCCGAGCATCTGCTAGCTTTCCTGCGGGTAGAAGCGTGTAAGCCACGCACTGATGTCGACACAGTGGGGGCGGAGTGACGACCCGCTGAAACGTTGGGAACTCACCGCTATCGGTAATAGATCCCTGTCATTAAGCGAGAGCCCGTGCCGGAGTAGCGCCCGGCCTACCCGACCTTTCCCGTTTTCGCGGCTTGTAGACGCCTCCCGATCACGAGCATCACAGCGGCCACAGTCAGCCCCATGCCGATGCCCTTGGCGTTCGGCCCTAGCGCTTTGAGCGGTTCGAGTTTCGTGAGTTCGGCAATCGAATCCATGCCCACGGCCACGGCCTGTTCGAGGTACTGCACACAGCTACCCAATAACGCAATGAGCCCCGCGAAAATCGTCGTCGAAGATCGAGCGGCGGTCGAGACGGGCGCCGGCTCGGCTTTCCGGTAGGTGTCCGGCGTGATCGGAGCGGGCGGCTCCGGTTTCAGGGCCGGCAACGACCCGTAGCCGATTTCGGGCACCAGTTGGCACAATTTCCGCAGTACCGGCATCGAGCCTATTTGCTTGCTTTCGAGGTCGGGCACCCATCGTGTCTTGCTCCCCGGAGGGTCTTCGACGTATTTGCCCCGCGCATAGTGAGTGCAGCCGCTCCACAAGTAGGGATTGGCAACCTCGGGATGGTATTTACGATATCCCCAGCCGTTGAAGCTCTCCATGCAATAGGCGACGCGCGGCAAGCTCCAGTCGCTCACCTCGTCGAGCTTGTCGTAAACGATGGCATCAATCGCGGATTCCTCCCAAGTCCACGGCCCCTTGCTCTTGGGCCGGCCCTTGGGCACGTTGACGGTGCGGCTGGTGAGAGGGTCGCCGTTGTGCAGGTGCTTGGAAAAATCGCAGCCCGATTCCATCAGGTGCATGAGCCCGATCACGAACCATGGAACACCGGTCTTCTCGGCCACGACCTCATAGCGGGCGCGGCCGGCCAGCACCTTGGCAGCGCCGTAGTCGACGCCCTTGGCCATCGATGGCTTGAGTTCCATCGAGGCCCACAGTGCTTCATAGTCGGGCTGGAGGTCTTCGAATTTCATGCCGTTGGCTCCTGGGGATGACGCAGGACGCAACGCACAAAATCCTAGTACCCCGTCCCGGCCGAACGGGTCAACTCACCACACGCCGGCTCATGGCCTCAATTTGCCCCGCCCGTTGCATCTCGGCCGTTGCGTTTATGTCGAACTCGGCGATCACGCGCGATGCCGCGGCGATCTGATCTGGCGTTGCCGCGTCCGTGAACTGTACGACCCACGTCGCCCGGTTGTTCTTGTCCCCAACCGTTATACCCACGATCGGCGCGACCCGCGCCACCGCCTCGTGCAAAGCCAGCATTGATCTCAATCCTCTAGTAGGGGCTGCCGCTGGCGTGCATCGCGTTATAAATCAGGGTCGCCAGGGCAGCGTTGCCAACATCACTGAAATGCGTATCGTCACCGCCATAGACGGCACGATTGGCGCCGATGAGCGAGTCGGCGTCGGCGGACTGGAACACCGTGACATTATCGGTGACCGATGCTTGAGCCGCGACGATCTGCGCGAAGGCCGCCCCGTTGGCGTAGCTTTCCAGGGCGACGAACCACCGCCCCACGAACCCGGCCGCGACCGAGTTCGCAATCACCCGGTTGAGAGCCGCCGCATAGACGATTTGAGAGGTCGCGTAATCACCCTCGCCCTGGCCCCATTCGATGGCAAAGGTCACATTCGTCATGCCCGGCACGATGCCGCGCGCGATGCAGCGTTGGACGGCCGCGCCGATGCGGTTTTCGAGTGCCCCGCCCGTATCCCAATTTGCAATCGTGGTCGCCGCGACCGCGATCGGGACGATTATCACGCGGTCGAACTGGCCATTCGTGATGAACAGGTCCGCGACGCGGAGCGCTACGCAGCCGATGACGGGCGTGCCAAATCCGCCATCGATGTACGAACACCCGAGCATCGGATCGGCCGCGACATACATTTGACCGTCATAGATATTGAGGTTGTCGATCTGTGACGGGTTGGATGGCGTGTAAGCCGATGGCGCGACGCTGGTACGATTGGATTGCCCCGCAACGATCAAGACGAGATTGCGAACGCTGGTGTCGATCGGCGTATTGCGCACAGTTTTGGCCGAAACGTCGGAATAGCCCCGGTTGTTTCCCCAAATGCTGCCGGCATAGATCACTTCACCGACGCGGAACGGATCGTCTTTCGAAGCACCGAAAAAGCTCATGGCCGTCAGCCCAAATATGTGAGGGAGAATTGCATGTCGGCGCCCGTGCCTCCTGCGATGAAATTCGACGACGCGGAACAATTCTCGCAGCATTGCAGGGTGTGCCAGCCGATGCCGGGGTCGTCATTGTAAACAGCGTTAGCGAAGCCATCAACGCCAGCGAGGGCGCCGGATCGCGCAGACGCCGCACCAGACCCATCGAGATAAATAAAGATCAACGCGAAGCCCGCGCCTGGCGATTGCACGCGCTGCAAGAATTGGAACTGTGGCGCCGAGCCGCCCAGCCCCTTGATGAATGCGGCGGAGTTGCTTGCCGAATTGTTCGAGTTCCGCACCGCTCCACCGGCATAGGTCCACGATGCCGTCGAGTCATAGCCCGTCGTGCGATAGATCGTCTGATTGTAGGCATTCCAGACGCCGAACAAAATGTTGCCGCCGCCAGCTGCCGATGATCCAAACTTCATATCGACGGTTGATGATGCGTTCGTGTGGATCGTGCCAACGTAAGTGCCTCGATTGGCGGCCGGGCCATTCGTGATGGCGTTGGCGTTGACGAGCAGGCCCTTGACCGCCGCGAGTTCGGTCGTACCTGCGCCCGTTCCGCGCGAGGTCGAGGTTGACCACGCCGGGCCGCGTGTTGCTCGGAACGAGGTTCCATCCTGCCACACGAACACATCGTAATTCGAGTTCGTGGTGCACGCGGCCGGGCTCTTGGTGGCGTCCGTGGTCGCCTGAGAGAGTTCCCCGCCGATATCGACGGTGATGATGTTCGCACCGTCATAGAGTGGCACATAGCGGCCACTGGCCGGCGTGTAGTAGACCGTCGTCGCTCCTGAGACCGTCGCCGACATGATCGCCGTTGCCGACGTGAGCGTTAAACGGCCCTGGGGCTGCGTATTGATGCCGCCAGAGCCCGCTATCGCGCGATAGGTCGTGCCGTCCGAAACGACACGCACCGACGCCGCAGGGTTGAGGACGTAGGTGCTCAGGCCATTGATCGTCGACGCCGCCGTGAGGATGACGATGCCCGTCCCGGCGTTGTAGATATCGACATAATACCCATCGTCGAACGATCCTGTGACCGATGGGAGGGTGTCGCTCATGACGCCGGCATATGTGCGAACCACGAGTTTTCCGTGGTCGGCCGCGAGATAAGTGTAGCCGGACGAGCTATCGACGTTGACGGCTGATACGGCAGTGAGCGTGCCGGACGCCGTGATCGCGCCCCCCGTGCTTCCAGCCCCCGTGCTCGATAGTCCTGGCCCGGCCGTGATCGACGTGACCGTTCCGGAACCCGCCCCGTCCGCCCCCTTGTCGCCCGTGCGCGAGAAGCCCACGGACAGTGTTTCGTCTGCGGCAAAGCTCCCCGCATGATCGACATATGCCAGAGACATCTCGTTCCAACCGCTATGATCCGTCACAGCGCTGGTGATTTGGTAGATTGCGAACGTCCCGACGTTTGCCTCGCTGCGCAAGGTGAGCGTGCCACGGGCGCTGGTGCTCGTGCTATCGTCCCACGACAGAATATAGTCTGTCACGTCGGGGTTGCCGTTTTCCGCCGTCGTGTTCGCGATGGCCATTCCCGTGACGCTCGACATCGTGCCGCTGTTGAGCCGCAGGAACCCCGTACCAGGATCGGCCATCGCGGTGGACGCAGAATAAGACCAGCGAATGCCGCCGTCGCTACCAGCGTCCCCGGTCGGGCCTTGTGAACCCGACGAATACTCGAACGCAAATTGATCGTTTGCCGTGAACGTCCCGTTCGAGGACACGACAGTGCCAGCCAATGTATAGTACCCGCTTCCGGCCACTGGCGTCGATGTCAGGCGAAACACGATGCGTGTCGCCTGAGCCCCGACTTTGGAGAACGTCAGGATATTGCCCGACCCGAACGCCGCGAAGATGCCGGAAATATCGACACCCCAGCCGTCCGTTGTCGAAATATACATCGCCGTACTGCTGGCAATCGTCGCGTTGTTGGTGCGCACGCGACCAGCTCCGGGGTCGGCCGCCGTCGTTCCCGTGTCCCACTGAAATGGGAAACCGAACACCGCCAATTGAGCCGCCGACAGGGAGAACGAGGCGATGACATCGAGATGGAACGCAACATTTTTGACGCGCTGTTCGATATCGCCCGTGGCCGCCGTCGTTCCGGTCGATGTGACGTTGTGGGCGTGCGTGCCCTCAGTCGATGTCGAGCGGGTCGTCTGGTATGCCTGAGCCCCGTTGCCATCCGATCCGACCTGAGTATCGGCAATCGACAACACGGTATGAGAGTGGGCGCCATCTGCGCTCGTCGTGCCCGACACCGTGACGGTGTGCGTGTGCGCTAGCACCTGCTGGTTCTGCGTCGATCCGGCCAGACGCGGGCCGCCCGTGTCGATGGTCGAGTTCGAAGCGGCAATTCGCAGGAAATACCCTGCCGCCGCCGGCAGGCTGAAATGCGTGGCCGACGAGCCGAAGGGATACCCGAGACTCGACAGATGCGCGCTCAATTCCGGGTATGCGGATTTCAAGATAGATTGAACGGTTTCCGTCAATCGGATGCGCCCCGCCGCAGGCGTCGCCGAGTAGGATACGACCATATCGCCGATTTGCGGAAGGCGCGCGGTGATCGATTGCAGAGCGACGCCGGACGCCATTTGCGAGACATAGTAACCCGTTCCAGGGGACAGCCATTCGTTCGATGATGCCCGGTAGTAAGCCGTGACCGGAACGCCCGCGAGGATGTTGTCAGCCACGAATTCAGTTGATGGAGCGGGACGCCAGCCCGTTGCGCCGCGTCCATCGACATTGAGCGTGCAACCCGACGTGTTGCTCGCATGAGGGATGAACGTGATCTGCTCGCCATCGACCGGCGTTGCGCCGGCCGCATCCGAGGTCACCGCATAGTTATTGGCCGATCCGGTCGAGGTCCGTTTCGGGGCCATGTCGGAGATCAGTGCCGCGATCCGCGCCATCAATGCGCGGTTCGAATTATTGAGCGTCGCCGGGAGCTGGAACTCGGCAAAGTTGATCGTGGCATCGGCCGTGCCGTTGTCGTCGGCCGTCTGCGACCATGCATAAATGCTGTCTGTCATGGAGTTCCCTCGACGGCGTAGAGTTCTGTCGTGTCAGTGAGCAGGCCCGCCAGAATGTCATGCAGGGCGGCGTTGTCGGCGCGTAGGGCGGCCAGTTCGGACGGAGCGCCATCGCCAGCAGCGCTACTGGCGCCGTTCGCGTCATGGGCATTGGCGGGCGCAACCGGCAAAAGCGGCGATACCGGCAAAGACCGGCCGGACGCGAACGGCGCCACTTCGGGCTCCGCTATTAGCGCTATTGGCGGTAGCTCGGGCGCTGGTAGCGGGAGCGGTACGGGAGCGGTAGGGAGCGGTAGGGATGGCACCGCAACTGGTGACGGGTCGTCGGTTTCAGTGACGTTGCGGTGATGGTGGAGGATCAACTCGTCATGGGCGGCGAACGCGCCGTGCACCGTCCGAACGATGATCGGCACGCGATAGAACGAGCCCATGTGAACGATAGGGCCGATGATCCAGACCACGACGCGGTTACGCTCGCCGCCAGGGCGCTCAACCACGATCACATCGCCGATGCGCCACGTCGGCACCAGCTCGTCGAGCACAGCCTCCTGTGCGTCTCTGGCATTAATGCAGAGATGTCCGGCCTTGGCGATGCGGGGATTGTCGAAGCGTAAGCGTCCGTCTCCTGGGTCGCCGTGCGACCAGCCGGAGTCGAACGCCATGCGGAGAAGCGTTGGCGCGCTCACAAGTGCCTCATGCGTTGATCAGTTGGGCAAGCCCAGGGCCTTACGGCGGGCCTGCATCTGCAACGCATACTGATAAGGGTCTGGCTGATTGCCTGATGCCGTTATCCCAGGGACAGCGGCTTCCTTGGAGTTGGCAGCAAGAAGGTTCGCACTGTCAGATTTGGCGGGGTCAAAGGCGGCGAACTTGGAGCGGATATCCTTGGGGTCGAATATGACGGCGCTCGTTACCCGTTCGCGCAATCGTGCATCGCTCAACCGTTCCGACACTTCATTAAGCGCGGCCTGCGCATCTCTAAACGTCTGTAATTCGTCTGGGGTCGCGTTGCCTCTGTTGATCGGCTTCACTGCCGCGTTATATGCATCCGCAGCGCGGTTTACTTCCGCGTTGAGGTCTGCGGGGCCAAGACCAGAAAATTCTTCATCTCGGATGCGGACGCCCTTATAGCCCTTTTTCTGTAAGCTCGCCTTGAACCCGCGCTCTCTAGCCATATCAAACAGGTTGCGAAGTGTTCCCGCGTTATACAGATCTTCAGCCCGTGCCCCTACGTAATCACCGTGCCGAACAAGAAGCGGCATGGTCCGATCGCCTCCCGCGCTTGCATGAACGCGATCCGGTCTATTTGATACCCACGTTCCTAACCGCGCCAGATGCGCTGCATCCGGGTCAGTATTGCGTTCGACGCCTTTATTTTTGAACGCTAGAAAATCCTTGTCCGTGACATGATACCAAGTGTGGTCAACGTCAAACCCAAGTTGATTTGCTCGGCCCATGCGAGCTGCGGTATCATTAGGCAATGCTGGAGGCGATGATGTATCTGACAACTGACCATGCGGCATCGAGCTACGGGTTGCCGGTCCTGGTGCAAAATCGGATGGCATATGGCCCTGCTGACCGGCTTCCTTCAGGACAGCGGGCGGCAGATTGGGCGCGAGAGAACCTGAAGGATGACCCGCTACTGTCGGCGTTCCTCTCTCAGGCATCCGTGACGCTTCGTCCATGAGAAGTCCAGGGACTGCCGCGTTGTCGCTGTTGGCGTATAGCGCCGACCCGTCCATCCGGGTAACGCCTGGACGCGGGCCAGCGCCGTCCTGCAATCCCGCAGCCCGTCCAAGCCGTCCGGCCGCCACGCCGCCCAATGGGGCCAAGCCCGCGAGGCCAAACGTCTCGACAGCCTGCCGGGCCGCAGTGCCACGATCCTGCCCACTCATGACCGGCTGATAGTTCTGCAGATTGAGCAGCTGGTTGCCCACGTCCTGGGGGAGGTTGATGATGTTGCCAGCCGTGTGCTTGGCGGCGTCCGTCCATGACGTTTGCGCTCGCGCGCCATCGGCATCGAGACCGAGCAGTCCGAGGGCCTTACCGAACACACCGGCCCGCGCACGTTCGCCCGAGGACAGCGCGTCCGGCTGCCAACGCTGAAACTGCGGCTGCGTCTGGTACCGACGCGGATCGGTCGATGTCACGTCGGCGCTGTCCTGCCCGACCGGGGACAAATATTCGCTGCCGTAGAAATCGAGCAATCCGAGACGACGACGCGGTTCCATCATCGTTCATCCCCGCTCAACATACCGAGGCCGGCGCCGATGGCGGGGATGGCGAACAGGGATCGCGTCGGGTCCGATGCAAAGGTTTTCTTGACCGTGCCCGCGTTGGGCTTGTCGCCAGTTTTCTCACGCAGGGCTTTCAAATATCCCCGCACGGTGGACTCGGCCGGCATCGGCGACCCCTCGGGAAGTCGCGAGCGAATCCCCGCAAGCAATTCCGGCGCGGTCAGCGACGCCAGTGGCGCATTCGGGTTCGATTTGATATACTGACGGACAGTTTCGCGCGCTGGTTCCGACCACATATTCGCCCAGCCGCGCGGGTCTTTCACGGGAGCAGGCAATGCTGGATTTCCAGTCGATCCGCGAGCGGGCGCAAGACGCGGTTGTGATGGAACTAGACCTTGCTGGCCTGATGGACCTGCCATTAGATCAGCAGATGTGCCAGCCGGTGGAAGTCCGCCAGCGTCTAGCTGTCGAGATGCGCCGACGAGCCGAGCAGTCTCAGCGTCTTGCTGATTTCTACGCTGAGCAGCAGCGAGCAGCCCTTGAGCGTCTTCTCGCACGGTAGCGAGAAGCCCGAGGTTCTTGGCCTCCGTCTGTTGGTATTTTCCCAGGGCGTTGAGATCGTCAAGCCCGACTGGCGTGTACTTGGCATTGAGCGACGCCGTTTCCGGTCCATACGTCTTCGCGGGCCGCCGGCTCATGATGGCCCCGGTCAATTCACCCGATGCCCCGGCCGGCGCGGCGCCCGAGAGTGCACCAAGCCCGATCCGCTTGGCCATGCCGGACGCATCCGTCAGCCGGTTCCAAACGTCCTTGGCCAAGGGGCTCCCAGGCTGCGCGCGCACCATGTCGAGTTCGTCGGGCAATAGCGACGACTCAGCACCCACGCCAGCCCCGAACGCGATCGCGGGCAAGGTGCCCCCGGCGCCCTTGGCCTTGAGTGCGGCCATCTCGGCTTGTGCGGCCAGAGCGCCCGCCTTGTCGCCGCCGGCAATGGCGTTTTTCCAGCTCTCGGAGACATTGCCGGTGCGAGCGTTAAACGCCTTGTTATACATGCCCTTGATCACGGCACCGCCGGCACCGCCGAGAATGACAGGAGCCGCCGCCACATAAGGCATATATTCCGAATAGATTTCGCGAACGGACTTGTTCTTGTTGGCCTCGGTCGTGTCGGCCTCGCGCTTGGCGGCGCTGGCCCGATCGATCGCACTGAGCAATTCCGAGCGGATCGCAGCAGCCTCTTCCGAGGCTTTCTGCCGAACAGCGTCAGACGAGGCGCGGTTGACGCCGGGGATTGATGCCTTGGCGTCGGCTTCCTTCTGCAGCAGCAATCGGTGCCGGGCCTCCAGGGTCGGATTACCCTTGACGAGTTCGGTCAGAGGATCGGGGTTCGCCTCGGCCTGGACCTGTTGTGGCGCTTGTGCCGCCTGCTTGGCCTTGGCCGCTTCGGCGCTCTCGGTATAGGCCATCGGCAGCGTCATCGCTGCGCCCGAGAGGCCCGCGCGTGGCGCCGTGCTATACATCGAGGCCAAGGCCGCGGCTCCACGGTTCGTCATGCCCGCCATTGGCATCGCGCCCATGGCGATCTGACCCGCACCGCCGAGGCCGCGCATCACGTCGCCGTCTTCCATGCCGCGTTGCACGTTGTCGAGGCCGCGCCCGATCGATGGCACGCCGGACAGTTCGGCCAACAGGCCGCCGATCGGCCCCGCTACCGCCCGACGCCGCTCCACGTCGTTTTCGAGCATGCGGGTTTCGGTATCGAGAAGGCCGAGGCCCGCTTGCTCTTTTTTCATGAGCCGACGCCGCTCGCGCTCGCTCAAGCCTTGGCCTTCGGGAAGGCGCGCGATCAGGTCGGCTGTGGTGTAGTCCATGTCAGGGGGTTCCCTGGTTATTGGCTGAACCGCTACCCGCGCCCGTGGCACTGGTGGCCGACTGCTGAACTGCTGCATGGTACTCGCGCATCAGTCGGCCGAGATGCTCCGACCTGTTCGGGCCAAGACGACGCTCCAACGCTGCCCACAGCAGGGCTTGTTCGCGCGGGTTGGCCGTGTAGAGCTTTTGTGCGACGGCAGCAGCCGTGTCCGCCCTGAACCCGAACGTTTTCTGCAAGATCAGATCAAGGCCCTTCATCAGCATGCCAGACGCAGATGGGTTTTGCAGGGACTGCCTAGCGGCCTGTACCATACCCTGCATGTTGTCGAGGGCTTGGTCATCGGCGAGACGTTCTGCTGTCTTTGAATTTCCCATCGTCTGATTGCGGGTTTCGATCATGCGCTTTTCGTTGGCGATGAACTGCCCGAACCGTTCTGGTCGATCCGCGAACTTGCCGCCTGGAGACGCCGAACGCGGGATGATCTCGCTGAGGATCTCCTGCACGCGCGGGCTGGCGAACAACTGCGTCACGTCTGCCGATCGGCCTTTGCGGCTCATCTGCTGCGCGTAGCTGTCGAGCAGGCCGATGCGGAACATCCTCCGCTCGCCTTCCGTCGCCAGATTGCGATATTGATCCACCACGATCTCGGAATTATCCCGGAACACATCGCGGCCCGTCTTGAGGGCGTCTCGCAGCTTCATCTCGTCTGCGAACGTCTCGCGAGCGGCCTTGTAGGACGGTCCCGCCTTCGGCGTCGTATCGACGGCTTCGAGAAGTTCGTTCTTGATCTTCGTCAGCAACCCGCCGACGTATTTGTTACGGCTGTCCGGGCTCTCGAACCATTTCTTAATGAGGCCGTCCGCGAACTCTTTCGACTTCTGAAAGCGCTGCAAGTCAGCAACTGGACCTTGCCTCGTCGTGAACTGGCGCAACATGTTTCGAATCGCGCGCGAGACCGCTTCCGGCTGTTCGGCCGCTTCGGCGGCCCATCTTTCCATCACAGGCTGAATGACCGGGCGAATGTCCACGCCAGCCGCCTCTTGATAGGCTTTGCCGTAGAGTTTGTTCGCCTCTGTCCGTGCCCGATTGATCAGCATGTTCTCGGTGGCATAGGCCGTCCGGCCGAACCCATGGAACTCGTCATCGGTGATCTGCAAAGCGCGGCGCAGAGCATCCCTGGTGCGCTCGAATTGGCCCATGGGCTTATCGCCGGGCTGCGGTTTGGCAAGGGGGGCGCGCACGGGGAGATTCGCACTCGCCGGCAACGGCAGGCCCGAAGGCTGCCCCGTCTGGCGAGCATACTGGAACGCCGCGCCCAGGTTCGCCGCTTCGGGCTGCTCGCGCATGACCGAGCCCGCCAAGCGCTGCAACGATGGGTCCATGTCGACGGGCGCAAGCATTTGTTGCGCGCGGCTCCCGGTGCCCATCAAGGCCGCTTCGTCGGCATCCATCATGCGCTGGCGCAACTGCGCCGCCGTGACGTTCGCGCGTGCGAGCTGATTGGCAATCACCTGCTCGGCTGCGGCATCCGCACCCGCAGAAACGACAGGGCTATTTGGAGGAGGCCCGGCCCGGAGGGCGATCTTTTCCATAAAGTCATGAGCATGGCCGCCAATGCGCGCCAGTTGCGGACTGAGAGCGTCGTTCGCAGCGTTCCACGCCTTGCCGCCCGCCTGGATTGCAGACGGCAGAACGCCACCGAGAACGGCACCGGCCGCCATTCCCGTGGAACCGCCCTTGTCCCATCGTTCTCCCAAATCACCATCGGCATTGCCAAGGCCGGCATTCGCACCATACATGCTGCCAATCACGGCGCCCTGGCCCGTGCGTCCGGCCAACGATGCGGCTGGCGTCCAGGCGGCCAAAGGTCCACCCGTCGCGAGCTTCGCGCCTTGCTGGAGCAGCGTGCCACCGCCTTTGAGCGCAGCGGCACCACCGGCAACACCACCGGCCAATTGGCCCACCGTGCTCAGTACGGGAGAGTTCGTGTCGACGTAGCTGTCCCGCGCGCGCTGATACGCAAGGGTCTCGTCTTCCGGCGCTCCCAAGGCACCGCCCGTCGCACCGTACAGCGCACCCTGCGTCTTGGCTGTGATCTCGTCGAGCCATGGGCCGACGAACGTGCCGCGCGCCAACGTCCGCGCCGTGTCATCGACGGCGCCGAGAACCGTGCCCGCCGTGCTGGCCTTCTCTTTCTTGACGTAGGACTCACCCCAGGCCTTCAGCGCGGCGTCTCGCGCCGGGCCGCTGAGTTTGGCGATATCAGCCCGCACGGCCCCGATATCCCGATCGAAGTCGATCTGGGGCGGGATCAGATCGGAGAAGGACACAACACCGACCGGACGTCCGCCCGAACCAGCGGCGGGCGATGTCGAAGCCGGCACGAGATCATCGAACATGCCCATGATCAAAGCCCCGCCGGATCAATGCCGTTGTCGCGCAGACGCTGCAACACGGCCTCGCGTGGCGCACCACGTTGAATCGCGGCGCGCGCTTCTGACAAGACCGCAGCCGGCGCTGGCGCGGATGTGGCTGCCGGACCCGTCGCTGTTGGCGGCTTCACTCCGCCGCCCTGCTTGTAAAACGTGCCGCCGCGTAGCCCGTCCGCAATGCCCTGCTGTTCTTTCATGCGCTTTTCGGCCAAGACATAGGCGCGGCGCAGGATATCCTCGCGCACCTTGACCGGCTGATTGATCGCCCCTTGCAGCTCGAGCAAGATTTTGCGTTCGCCCTCGGTCGGCGCCGCGCCGAAGGTGGTCCGCAGCTGCGACAGCGCCCCGGCAATCGAGATGTTTTCGAAGTTGGTCGTCGCCGCCGCACTTTCCGGGCTGGCGATGGCATCCGGCACCAGCCAATCCGGCAGATTGTTGCCGAGCATGGCCCGCGTTCCCGCCAGAAAGCCCGTGTGCGCCTTCGGGTTCAGCCGCATGGCTTCGTCCAGAAGGCTGAGGACGTTTTGCGAGGCCATCACTTTGTCGTCGGCTTCGATAATGGCCTTCTTGTCGTGGGCCGTCAGCGGTTGCTGATCCTCACGCGGCATCTTGCCGGTTGCGATGAAGATTTTGCTCGTCGCGGTTTCCGGGTCCATCTTGGCAGCGACCAACTGCTGTCGCCGCTGCGTCGTCGGATCGGAACCGTAGACCGTCGTTGCCGGTCCTTGTCCTTGTGCAGGAACGCGCACGATTGAACCATTGACCTCGATCAGCTTCGATCCGTCTGGCGGCGGCGCATTGAGGTTTCGCTGCAGCGTTTCATTTTGGAGCGCCTTGTGCTGGCGGTCCAACGGATCGCGGGCAAGATACTCGCCGAGCAACGCGGGGTTCTTGGTCGCCTGGGCAAGCGCAACCAAACCCTTCGGGGCATCTTTGAGCGCCACCGGATCATTCAATAGCGCCGTCAATGCTTTTTCCTGAGCAGCCTTCTGCTTGAGCGCCATGTCTTTCATCATGGTCTCTTGCATAGATGCACCACCGGATACACCAGCCCGGTAGCCATCGATGCCCGAACCGCCACGGGCCGCGTCAAGGAACATCATCATCCCGCCCTGGAATGCGGGCGACTGCGCCCGTTCCAGGATCGTATCGAGCAAGCTCGGTTTGCCTTCGGATGACGTTTCACGTGAAACATTTCCCGCGACAGCCCGACTCATTTCGGCACTGGATGGCATCGCTTGCCCGCCGCTGGCATGCCCACCGCTCATCCCTTCCGGCAAGACCTGATCAAACATCCCAGCCGCGCCCAGCCGAGCCGCCAACAGCGACCCCGGCGTCATGCCGGGGTTGAGGTCGCCTGCCTGGGCATTGCCGTCAGTCGGCCAATTCAAGCCAAGCCAGGGGTTGCGCATGGGCTGTTGTCCGTTCGATGCCGGGGAAAGGCCATTCGGCGATGGTGCCTCACGCCCGGATTCATAGCTGGCCATCGCCCGCATCAGGGCTGGCCGCTGTTCCGGGGAGAGAGGTGCATTCGGGTCGACGCCAAGAGCGGCGGCGACTTTCTGCGTATAGGTGCCCGTCGAATTGTTATCAACGCTCGAAGGTGCCCATCGGTTGACGATGCCCGCCACGGTGTTGAGGCCGTGCTTGTTCTGGTAGGTATCGAGCACCTTCGACATGACACCATAGCCCGCATCGGGACTGTCGAATGCGGCGTATCGGCCATTCGGACCTAGACGAGCGCCATATTTTTCCATCCACGACTGGTATTCCAGCGCGCCCGGATTGTTGTAACGCTCGGTCAGAGGTCGCGTGCCCCACATCAGCGCTGCATCCGCTGACGGGGATCAAAGCCCGGCGGCATCTGCGGCATAGCCCCCGGCGCGGCCGGCGCACCGCCGCCCTTGCTATACGGGTCGGACGGCATGCCTGCCGGCATCGCCATGCCCTGCGGCAATCCAGGTCCACCGGGAGGTGGCCCCATGCCCTGCGGTGCCGGTGGCATGCCTTGCGGCAGCAACCCGCCCTGAGCGCCGGTTGGGCCGGTCATCTGCGGCAGCAACCCGCCGCCACCGGCCGTCGGTTGCCGTGGGCCGCCGCCTGGGCCGCCCATCTGCGGCATCTGAGCGGGCGCCCCCATCAGGTTCCCGGCTTGAGGCATTTGAGGCATGGGGGGCATCCCGCCTTGCCCCATCCCTCCCCCGCCTTGAGGCATACCGCCACCCATCTGAGGCGGTGGCGGAAGGTTCATGCCAGGAGGCGGCCCCATACCCTGGGGCGGCTGTGGCAAGCCCTGCGGCATCCCTTGCGGTGCCGGGGCAAATCCGTTGGCCTCCATCGGCTGCATGCCAGGTCGTTGCGGCATCTGCTGCCGCAGGTTGCCCCATCCTGAGTTGTTTCCGTACATCTGACCGATCCTTATTGATTAAAAAAGCCGCGAATGCCAGACATCATCGAGTTGGAACCGCCCCCGAACATCATCCCGGCAGCACCCATCGCCATTCCCAGTGGGTTGGCCGCCTGCTGTTGCGTTTGCGTGCCATTCGTCGAGCCGCTAAGTCCTGCGATCGGGGTTGCGATCTGCGCGCCGTATTGGTTTGCGGCGATCGCGCCCTGTCGGCCCGCGTTGAGCTGCTGGTCCTGGATTTGGCCGCCCATCAGGCCATAACCGGCCCGCTGGGCTTCGGCGTTGTCGCCCTGTTGAGCAAAGCCGGCCGCCATCTGCCCACTGTTGTTTAGCTGGCCCGCCGCCGCCATTCGCTGCGCTTGATCGGTGTTGTACTGCTGTGTCGTGGCGTCGGAATAAACCTTGCCAAGCGAGCGGCCGAGGCCCGCACCGAACGACGCCGACCCGAGGTCGCGGCCCTGAGCCGCGAACTGCCCCTTGAGCGAGTTGATCGCGTCTTCCGAGGCATACCCGAGCGATTGCTTGAGGTTCGCGTCATTGCCGCCCATGAAGCCGCCCGAAGCCGCCTGCTGCAACGTGCTGGCCCCCGTGCCATAACCCTGTTGGGCTGTGCTCATGAGGCCCGGCAGCACGTTGCCCTGCATGCCGGGCGATTGGCCCATCTGCGCGAAGGTTTGCCCGGCCTGCTGCGTCGCGTCCGAAAACTGTTGCGTAAAATTGTTCGGATCGCTGATCAGGTTGGACGTTTGATCACGAATTTGATTGAGCAGCGGTGTATCTTCCGCGCTCGTCGATCGCGTTTGTTGCGTGGTTTGCGTGCTGCGTGAGCCCGGCATATCAAAGCCCCTTTTCGAGGAAGACGTGAGAAAGTTTGTAGGCTGGAAGGTGCCGCGCCCAGCCCTTGCGGGCCGTCATGTCGATTTTAACGCATCCCTCGTCGCGCGCCCAATCCTCGATCTGCGATATCAACGGCGACCATCCCGCAGCACCGCGCCCGGTCGCGAACCGGATGGTGCAGCATTTCATCTTTGACACGTCGAAATAGAGTTCCGTGGCCACGATGGCGCGCACGCTACCGTCCCATACGATCCACAGTTGCCAGTTTTCGCGCGCAAATTGCTCCAACATTCCAGGGACCGAGTAACGGCCATCGGAGCGCGCCACGATTGCTTCGAGCAGCGGCAACACGAGCGGCACCACCTCCCCGACGACGCGCGCCGGGATTTGTTGCAACTGACATGGGATCGACTCAGCCGCCGAAAATGCCGACGCCGAATGTGCGATCGGTTGTGGCTGTGTTTGCATGGGTGATGGTCACCGTATTGACGCCTGCGATTCGCGAAATCGTGGCGTATGTTGTGGAAAGAGCGGCGGCTGCATTGGCGGTGCGCGGCGTTAAGAACACTTCCGCATTCTCGTTCGCGTTCGAGGTCGTGAACGTCGTCGTCGTGACGTTGGCTGTGAGTGTGATTTGCGTCACCGCGTTCGATCGGCCGCGCGTCAACTCGCGAATGGCCGTGATCACTTCACGCAAGCTCGATCCGGCTGGCGGAAGGTCTCTCATCGGTTGCCCGCCGAGCCGAGCACGGTTTCCATACCCGTGACCTTGGTCCATGCCGCAGCTTCCGGGACCACCATGCGTGCGCGGGCCACGAAGCCAGAGCACCAGGCCGACACGACGCCCGTGTCTTCCATGCCCTCGTCCGCCGCATAGGTGACCGTGCCGCCCTCGGTCTCACGCGCCGCGATGGCCACCCGAACCGCCGTCGTGTCGATGTGCGGGCGCGTGCCCTTGATCAAGGTGCGCGCGGGCCGCCCACCGTCCGCCGTCTCAATGGTCGCCTCCATGTTCGATCCGGAAAAGAACGACATGCGTGCATCGTCACCAAACAGGCCCAACAGAGAAGCACCGCCGGTCCATGCCGGCGAGTCGAGCGAGAACGGCAGATCATCCACGGTCCCAAAACTATCCATCGTATCGAGGGTGACGCCTTGCGTGAGAATTTGCGCCAGCGCGGCGACGTTGAGATCGGCCGTCGTGGCTTCGTCGAGTGTCCAGTCGTAAATCAACACGCGGTCGAGGTCAGCCGTCGTCGAACTCGAACGATTGTAAGCCCACAAGACGAAGCGCGCAGATGGATCGATGCCGCCGATGATCGTGGACTCCGACCCCGACTTGATATCCGCTGAAATCGCCCGCGCCCATTTGCCGACACCGAGCGGCGTCGAGGCCGCACCCGCCAGCGAAAAGCGATAAAACCCGTCCGATGCGAGGTAGTAGGCGTCGGCCCCGAGCCGGACGAGACTATAGGGCGCCACCAAACCGCGCCCGCCTTCCACTTGATCGAATTGAAAGATAGTCTGTGAATCCGGCACGAATGTCATGCGGGTCACGGTCTCGGCTTGGAACACGTAGCCGACCTCACCGCCGACGATGCCGCGCACGCTGCCGCCCGACTGAAACTGTTGCGTGTCGCAAGACTGCGTGCCCGGCGTCCAATGCTCGGGGTTGGCAATGCCGCTCCAATGGATCGACCGCTCGTCATTGAGCAGGCAGCCGAGCACAGTGAAGGCGCCCACCGTCGCGATGTAACGGGCTTGCGGCGGCGTGCCGCCCAACGCCTCAAATTTGGTGGACGAGCCGAGTAGGTATTTTTGCGCATCGTCGCCGATCGTCACCGCCAACACGAGGCCGCCCGAAAACCCAAACTGCCACCGTTCGCCAGCGCCGGTCGTGTAGTCGCCGCCTGATGCCCGCGTCACGTCAACCCACTGCGAGACCGTATCGAGCTTGTAGAGCTTCGTTGCATCGCCAGCGAACGTCGAAACGACACCGGAACTATCGTACACCGTCACCGCGCCAAGGCATGTCGATGTCGATGCCGTGCCAGTATCGATGTAAAGCCCGCTCTCATCCGTGATGAGCGCGCCGGACGCGTCAGTGATATAGTCGAGACCGAGCGTGTTCGTGCCTGCGGCCAGCGCCTTGAGCGGCCGGAACCCGTTGACGCCCGGCAGGCAATTGGTCGCGCGGATGCACACCGCGGCGTTGAGGCCCTGCTTGTCGGGATGATATGGGCCGAATGGAATCATGGAATGTGGTTCCGCACGCGCATGCGCAACGCCGTGGGCAGGCGCATGGCGGTTGCCGTCTGATTGGCGCCGGAGATCTGCGCGCGCAAACGGCTGATGTGACCAGCGGCAAGCGTCGGCTCCTGCATGAAGGAAAATGCCTCGAACAGGCACGCGGACAGGTACAGCGTCGAGTGCGCCGTCAGCAACGCGCTCGTCGGGTTGGCGGGCGTCACCGGATCGAACGACTGGTAATAGCTGATCATCAAATCTGTGCTGTCAGTCGGCGTGACTTTGATCACGCCATCATCCACCGTGTAATAAATGCCGCCACCGCCGGCGGTGTTCGCGGCGGAAAACACCGACCAGCGCTCCGGCGTGATGTAGGTCAGCCCGTCGAGGTCGCCATCCTGATAGATGCGCCGGATGGCAAGAGAGTTCGTCGGGATCGCGCCAATGCCCTCTGTCAGCGTGATCGTCCCCGTTGTCTCCATCGTCTGCGACCGCAGCGGAGGCGTATAGATGTCATCGCCCGGCTTGCCCGATCCGTCATAGAGGCGCTGTTCAGCCATCTCGACGAACAGCGGCACCTGATTGCCCATCACGCTATCCGTCCGGGCAGTCCACGTTTGGATTGCCGTTTTGAGGCTGCCGTAGTCGGTGATGGTCGCCATTAGATGGTGATGTCCGCCGTTTTGAGCCGCCGAAACTCACTGTCATTTAACTTCTTGGTAACGATTTCAGCGAACTCGTCCGAAAACACCTGATCCACGGGCACGCCCATGTCCGTCGCCCATTTGATCAACATGATATTGGGAATGCTCGCGACCTTCCACATATCCTTGTCGGCGGCGTAGTAGCCGCGCCCCATCGAGCGTTTGGCCGCGTTGAGGTCTAGGATCGGCTCCGCATCCATCTCGGTATGAATGCGAAACCCGTCGTCGGTCGACTCAAACCACGAGGTCTGCCCGGTCAACGGGTCATGATCGAAAAATCTCTTGCTCATGCGTCGAGCCTCGGATGTTTGCGGGGACGACCACGACGCCGGACAGGCTCGGCCGGATAGACCTGTTGGATGGGATAGATCGGACGCGCGCTGGCTTCGTACTCCGCGCGAACATGCGCGAGATACTGTTCCGTCACTTTGTCTCCGTGCTCGTACACCAGGGTGCGGACTTCAGCCGGCAAGCTGTCGTGAATCTGCATCTGGCGCATCGCCTCGACCTTGACGCGCTGTATTTTGTCGGCTTTCTCGCGCTCTTTCGCGGCGGCCTTGGCGGCAATCAACGACGACCCATCAACGGGGAATGCGATCTTCAATCCAATCAGCGCGTCGGCGACTTCGTCGGGCAACTCCACGACCGCGCCATCGGCATGCTGGCCACCGATGCCATCGGACACCGGACTTTTTTTGGTGCGTGAGGTCAGATCGATCTGAATGGTTTTCATGATGCCTCATAAGAGGCGGGAGAGGCCGAACCCCTCCCGCCGTTGTCTTAGCTCAGGTCGGCGACGATGCCGTTGGCCGCCTCGTCGAGGCAGCACAGCGTCAGCTCGGCCTTGAGCAGGCGCTTTTCGGCGTGGCCGGTACGTGCCAGCGGCGTGACGGACCACGGTTGCAAGAACTTGACCTGCCACTTGGTCGGGTCGAGTACCAGAGCCGAGAGACCGGCGTAGAGTCCGTTGCTCTCAGCCGAGCGGCCCGTGCCAGCGCCCATGAAGCGATTGGCGACGAACTTGTGCTGGCCGAAATCGCTCTTGTAGACATCCGTTGCGCCGTAGATCATGACCCGGTTTTGGCCGTTGATCTCGTTGGTCGGCGTGGCGATGCCTGCGAAGGTCGATGCGGTCTGTTTCTTGGAACCGGACATCATGACGACGCTAGGCTCGCCACCGGCATTCCACGCGTCCTTGATCACCGATTTTAGCATGGCCTCGGTGAACGTGCGCGGCGTGCCATCGGTTGCCGCTTCAGGCACCGTGCCGCTCCAGCCGCCCGACGAACCGCCCGCACCGCGAGACACGTTAGTCTCAATCCACGATTCAGCACCGCCCAATTCACCCGCCGTCGAGGCGTTGCCCGCAACGGCGGTGTAGTTGCCGCACAGGCGCATTTCAACGTCACGCTTCAACGCCTGAGCGGTTTTGGCCACCTGATACTTCAACTCGTCCTGGCGGCCGGCCGTCTCGACAGCGCGAGCGGTATCCGACACGACAACCGTCTCGTCGAAGATTTGGACGTAGTTCTTCAAGCGAGTCGGCTGGTACATCGTGTTGCCGGTGGCGTCGTCACCTTCAACAGCGGTGTTCGTCGGCGACGGGGCGCGCAAGCCGTCCTTGAGCCATTCAGGATTGCGGCTCTTGGTCGTGCCCTTCTTACAGACCGTGCTGTAGAACGGCGTCTCGGTCGGCGCGATGTTGGTGATGGTATCCGACAGAGCTTCGCGAATGCCGATCTGCGCGAAGGTCTGCACGGCTCCGGTAGGAACAGCCATGATATCTAGTCCTTGAGATGTGGGTTAGCCGAGCAGGCCGCCGATCGCATCGGCTGCATCGTCCAACGAGCCTGAGCGCGATAGACGTTGCATGGCCGACGACGTGGCCTGCTGTTTTGCGGTGTTGCCATTGCGAGCACTGGCGCGAACCAACTTCGGCACTTGCTTTGCCCGTACGACCTTGACGGCCGTCTGCTGGGCGCGCACTCCGTCGCGGTAGGCCAGCGCATCCTTGAGCACGGCGTAAAGCCGTGCGTCCAAGGTGCTGGCAAACACCTGATCGTCGATTCCGTAAAAGCGAGCGGCCTTCTCACGCACCTCGTGCGCCTTTTTCGGATCGCTCAATACCTCCGGCCACATATCCCGCAGCTTGCCCTGTTCCCGTGCCCTTGTGGCGTGGGACAGGGCCTCTTGCTCGCGTGTGGCGGATGCTTGGTGATGCGCCATCTGCTGGCGGACGGCGCCCAACTGCTGGCTCAACTGTTGCGACATCTGCACTTGCTGATAGTACAGGTCCGGATTGAACCGGGGGGATGCCTGGTTGAGCAATTCGAGGTCGGGCTGTTGCGGCTGTAGCATCTGAGCGTACGCCTGCAACTCCTGCATGATGCGACCGCGCGCCTGGACGGTTTCGAGGATTTGCCGGTCGTATTCCTGGGGCGGGACGGTGCTACGGCGCACCTCCTCGATCTCGGCCGCGAGTTCTTGCGCCTTCTGATAGCCCTCGAAGACCTCGGTCGCTGGAATGCGACGCGGTTCCCCGCCCTCTTCCTCGGGCGGAAGCTCGAAGAACTCGTCGGCCGGCGTGCTGGTGTCGGCTTCCTCGGCGGCTTTCGCTGCGGCATCGGCTGCGGCCAGAGCCTCGGCGGCAATGCGCGGATCGGGCACCTGCACAGGCGTCTGCTTTGGCGCGGCGGGATCGGTCGTGAACCGGCCGTTGTCGGCACGTCGCGGCTCGACGTTGGAATCTCGCGCACGTTCGAACGGAACGAGGTTGCTATCGTCGAAATCGGGCATCGACGCCACCGCAGCGTCGAGGGAACCGTCGTTATGCGGCTCCGCCGACCCGGCCGCCTGGGCGTTGTTGTCGATCATGTGGTGTTCTCTTTCCGTAGGGTTTCACTGGCACGCGCACCGGCCAAAATCGCTGCATGGATGAACGCACGAAACTCCCGCATGGCACTGATGGCGAGGGCTGCATCCCGGCGTGTGTCGTCTTCACCTGGGCCTGCCTTGAGCATCCGTTCGATATGATCACGCTCATAGGCGGCGAAGAACGCGGCCACATCGCCGTCCGCCATGAAGTCCCGGAACCGTTCGCCGCGCATGGCTGCTTGCGACGCGCGGTCGAGCCGTTGTGTTTCATCCCTCAAGGGCGTCGCCCTCGTGGAGCCACTTGATCATCTCGTCAGCCTCAAGCAGCGCATCGCGGCGCATGAATTGTTCGCCACCTTTGATCCTGTCGCGGATCTCGAGCAGCCAATCGGCGATCACGTCGCGCCGCTCTTCCTTCGCGCCGGTGTGATCCATGTTGACCACCTCGGCGAACCCGTCCGTTTTCTTAGGGCGCATCATTAAGCGGCGACCCCTTTGATGACGGTGAAGTTGATGATGATCGCGCCGGTTTCGGCCGTCGACCCGTGCTGGTTATGAACGGTGATGTCGAAGGAACCGGCTGCCACTGCGGAGACGGACGCCGTGGTTTCCTTGTTCGTCTGGCCCGACCGGATCGATAGAACGATCGTGTCGGTGATCGCCACGGCGGTATTGGTGACGGTAAACGTCGCCGAGGCCGCAGCCGCCAGAGAACTCGTGTTCGTGGTGATCGCGCCCGTGGTTTTGCTGAGCGTCACACCAGTGGCGCGGCTTGTCGCCTGCGTGACGGTGCCGCCAGCGCCCGTCGCATAACCGATGCCGGCCGTGGCATGGCTCGACAGGATCGAATTAGCGCCTGCAATCGTGCTCGACGCGACGAAGGCGCGGGTCGATATGACGTTGCCGGTGGACGTTCCGCCGAACGTGATGGTGCCAGATCCCTTGGCATCGACCGTCAAATTCTCGTTGGTGCCGGACGAGATCGCAGCCAGGGCCACACCAGCAGCAGCAGCAGCGCCCGTGACCTTGATGCCCGTCGCAACCGAGGCCGTCGCCGCGTCCGCAACCAGCACCGGGTTCGTGGCGCCGTTGGCACCGACCGACAGAGCCGCCGCGCTCGTGCTCGTGACCGTCGCCGTGCCTGTGACAGCGGCGTTGCCGGTGATGGTCGTCGCGCGACTGAGAGCAATCGCACCCGTCGAGGTGCCGCCCACGGTGATCGTGCCGGAACCTTTCGCATCGACGGTCAGGTTTTCGTTCGTGCCGGACGAGATGACCGCGAGTGCCAAGCCGCCAGCCGCTGCAGCGCCGGTCACATGGAGGCCCGTGGCAACGGATGCGGTGTTGGCGTTGACCTTCAGCACGGGGTTCGTTGCGCCATTGGCGCCAACAGCGAGCGCGCTTGCGCTGGTGCTGGTCACCGTGGCAGCGCCCGTCACGCCTGTCGCCGCGCCGAGCGTAATCGCGCCCGTGCCGGTCGTGTTGATGGCGACCGTACCGGAGCCCTTGGCATCGATCTTGAGGTTTTCATTCGTGCCCGACGAGGCGACGATGATATCGGCGCCGGCAGCCGCCGCGCGGCCGATGACCTTGATGCCAGTCGCAGCGCTGGCGACGGAGCAATCGGCTTGCAGGACGGGATTGGTGGAACCGTTCGGGCCAATCGCAAGCCCTGGGTTGCCGGTGGCAGTGACGTTGGCGATCGTGGCCATGGGTTGATGATCCTTAAGCGGCTAGGGTGATGGCGACAGAGTTGGCGTCGGTGATGACGATGCCAGCGGCGTCGACGATCTCCTCGGCTGCGGTGAGGCCGGCGTTCAGCAATTCAACGGTCGCGTCCTGATAGCCCTGAGCATTGACGTAGGTGACCGTTGCGCCGGTAATGCATGCGGCGGTGAGTGCGGTGTTGTTGGCACTCACGAGAGGACGCAGGAACGAAATCGAGGTCGGCTGGATCATCGAGGCGCCGATTTTGCAGCGCCACAGAACGGTGGAACTCGATTTGATCACCACCTCGGTTGCGGTGCCGCTCGTGTTGCAGACCTGGAGGCTCGTGAGATAGTTGGACTTGCCGACACCAGCCGCTGCCACCAGCGTCACATCGGACGTGTCGGTGATTCCACCGGACGCTGCAGCGTATGACCACGGCGCGACGACCTGAGGCTGTCCGGCAGGAAGGCCGCTCCCTCCATCGCCGCCGCCCGTGACGCCGCCCGTCGCGTTGACGCGCATTGGCACCCAATTGCCGCTAGAATCCAGGCCGTAGAGATGCGCTTGAGACATGGGCGATAGTTCCCCGAGACCGTGGTGTGAAAATCAGAGCGTCAGGCCGCCGCGCGTGCCAAGCCACGTCCGCATGTTCGCGGTTTCCGTCGGCGTAAGTGCGCGATTGATGACAAATACAGCGGCATAATCGATGTCACCGAACGAAGCGCCGTCCGACATCGATAGCGTCGTGTGCGCGGCATACGCATGAGCCATTAGCCGATGTTCCCGCCGAACCGGACGCCGGGCAGATCATCGCCGCTCGTATCTATGCCTCCATCGCCGCCGCTGTTGTCCGGCCCCCCATCGTCCGGCCCATCGTCCACCGACGCCGCCATGGCTTTGATCTTCGCGCGATTCAACTCAATCTCTTGCTCTGTTTTCCACCGCGCGAGTTCCATCTCGTTGGCCATGCGCTCGCGTGCGAGTTCCGTTTCGGCCTGAATGCGGACCTGCGCGATGCGCATCTCGTTCGCCGCCTTGAGTTCGGCGATTTGCCGCTCGAACTCCGCTTTTTGCGCGTTGGTCTGTGCATCGGCGACAAGCTGGGCTTGCGCCAGCTCGCGTTTGTGTTCGAGTTCGGCACCGTTCTTTTCACGATCGGCCGACAGCTTCGCGCCCTGCAACTGCACGTCGCGTTGGAACTCGGCTTGCTTCAGCTGGCTCTCAGCCATGAGCTTTGCCTGTGCGATCTGCGCGTCCTGTTGCGCCTGGAATTGCGCGAGTTGCTGCTTGGCCTGCATGTCCGCCTGGGCCATCTGCTGTTTGCCCTGGGCCTCGGCCATCTTCGGGTCGGGCCCGGGCGGTGGCGGCTGATAGTTGGGCGGGATTTCAGCGAAGAACGGCGTTGCGTCCCTGTACCCGCCGACGTTCACCATCTGGCCAAGCGTGTGGCGCACCTGCTTGAGGCCAGCCACGGGATTTTCCGGTCCCATCTGCATCAACAATTCTTTTTGGGCGCCGAGAATGCTTGCCAGGAACGCCAGCCGTTTCTCACGGCTCTCCGCCGTCATGCCGACATGGACCGAGACCGTCATCTCGTCCGACACCTGGCGCGCATCCCACTGGATGCGCTTGCCCGACACCTTGAAAATCTGCGGCGTGTGCTGGTGGCGCACGACGATGCGAAGGAGCTTGCCGAGTGCGATCGACAGCGCTTTGCCGATGTGGCGCGCAACCTGTTCGATGCGCTGGTTCGCCGCAGATTGCAGGTTTTCGATGCCGCCCTTCGTGTCGGTGATCGCCTGCGGCTGTATCCCCATCGCATGGCGATTGATGCCAGAGGCTTCCTCGGAACGGCGATCCCAATACTCGATGGCCTGGAATGCCGCTGCCGTCACGTCGGGCGTCGTCTGGATCATCACGGCTTCGTTCGGGTTGCCGTCAACACCGATAGCCGATCCCACATCGTGGTCTAGCAACTGATCAACAAACGTCGGATCGCTGTCGGCCATGCGCTTGTTGAAGAACGTGCGCGGCGTCAGCGACTGGCTGAGCGAGTCCATGGCCCGGCGCGTGATGACGGTTCGGATTTTCTGAATGTCGAGCAGCGTATCCGCGACCGACCGACCGATGGCACGATGCGAGACCCGGATCGGGCTCCACACCGTGAACTCGCTTTCGTCGACGATCTCGTTTTCAAGGATCACATCGCCGACCCGCACGATGCGGCGGAGTTCCACGATATCGTCCCGGTCATAGTCGCACTGGATGTACTCGATCTTGAGCGTCACCTGCTCGCGGAACTTGTCGTCGTGATGCCGGCCCACGTCGGGCTCGTCCGGAAAGCGGGCAAGCTGGCGCGTGTCGGCGCTGATTTCGAGATCGTCGCTGCCCTTGCCGATGTACTGCCCATCGGGATCGAGCTTGTGCCGGTGCTCGGGATAGTCCGTCACGACCTGGGCAAGATACGTCGGGAAGTGCGCCCCGTGATAGGGTGCCTCTTCAATCGAACGGGCGCGCGAGGAGATCATGAACCGCTCGGGTTGGATCGTCTCGACGAGAGGCTTGCCAGTCTTTGGCGTCTTCTGCAACTTAATGCTGTAGGTGCGCGCGAACGGAATGTCGTCGGGCAACTGCGGCTGTGCCGGCTGCACCTGTTGCGGCGGCTGCATGAGGCCCTGGGCTGGCGGCCCGCTTTGACCCATGAGGCCGGGCGCGGCGCCCATTTCTGGCGGCATCTCTTCGGCCGTGCCGTCGATCGTCTCCAGCTCGTCGCCGGCATCGTCGGGCTCGATGCCAAGCACCGTATATTGCGGATCGTTGAGATAGCGTAGAAGCTGCTCGACCGTGACGCCCTCGCGGACCACGGGAGCGGACGGGCGCGGCGCGTCCCATGCCGTGCGGATGACGCCGACCTTTTGCAGGATGCCGTCAAAAATGAAGTCGTGAATGATGTCTTCGCCGCCGACCTGCTTGAAAAACACGTGCCGCAGATATTGCGCGGTAGCGGTCAGAACTTCCGCCCCGTCCTCGATGTTGTCGTCGTCGCACGTAATCAGTTCGTCAGACGGCTCGAAGGTCCGCATGAGCGAGGGCATGATCCAATTGACCATATCCTCGATGTCATGCGTCACGACCTTCGACCGGCCCGCCGCTTCGTCGCCGTACGGGCGCGCGTGGTAGCGGTCCATCGCCTCGGCTTGAGCTTGGGCAAGCTCTGATGTGTAGTAGGTGGACGCGTCCGACTCCTCGGACTGGAGTAGTCCGAGCAGGTCGGCGTCGTCGTCTGCCATCGCAGGGTCGATCGCGTCTCTCACGCGATGGTCCCCAAGCGGGCCTTGCGCACGGCGCTCGGTCGCGGCTGTGTGATCGCGAACCGCCGCATCATGACGGCGTATCGCGTGGCAGACATGAGGTCATCCATCAGCTTGACGATCAAACCTTCCTTGCGGTGATACATGCGGAATTCTTCGAACCATTCCGTATTCGTGTCGAAGACCTTGAACCGGCCCGTCTGCATGCGCTCTAGCATTTCCGACAATCCAGCCTCGACACCGTTGCCGCCATCTTCGTGCGTGGCGCGCTCGTCCAGCATCTTGAGGCCGTGCGAGCGATACTGACCGGCCAGCGTCTCCCCGGACTGCCGATCGCGCTCTAAGCCGTCATGCGGCCATGCCCACGGTATCCAGTCGCCCCAGGGCTTGAGCATCTGAGCATGGAACAACGGCGAGCCCGTCCACGCCCCTTCCTTGTGTTCGCCCTTCTGTCGGAACGTATGCGTGACGTACATCACGTCGGTGTCGCGATCCCAGCCGATGCGCGCCGCCGCGAAGGGATGGTCTACGCCGAAATCCATGCCGCCGATCTGCACCCAATGCGCCGGGATGGCCTGGACCGGAACCTTGATCATGTCCTCGGCCACCGGGAACACACGCCCGCTTCCCATCGTGGGAATGCCCTTGGCGCGGGCCTCGCGCTCATGCGCCGGATAGCTGGCGATGATCGAGGCCTTCTCGGCTGCCGTGTAGTGCTCTACGTCGTCGATCGTCATCGAGGTAACAAAGCGGGTCATTGACTGGGGTTCCAATGCGTGCCATGGTGTGTCATTGACTGCCAACGGAACCCCATGGAACCCCACATGATCAAAGATCACCGATTGTCGATGCGTGTCCCGAGTGCGTTGCGCAACGCACTCGATAAACTCGCAGAGTCGCAACAGAGAAGCACGGCAAGCTACGTCCAAGCGGTGCTGGCTGCCCACGTCGCCGAACAAACCATCACGCATGCCGAGATCAACGCGCAATCCAAGGCATTGAAGCGCAGCGTCGAGAGCCGACTGTTTGGCAACATCAAGACGACGTAACTTCCGGCATCAGGAACATACGCACCACCTCGGACATGCCTTTGAGCGGCGTGAAGGTGATGATTCCGAATTGCCCGCGCTGTCCGCGGTTCGTTCGGGTCAATCCCTCGGTATAAATATCGAGCGGGGGCTCTTCATCCCACCAAACGCCGTCAAGCGTCGGCCCCTGCCACTTCTCCCGGCCCTTTTCGTATGCCTTAAACGCGAGGTAGCTCTCTTGAGCCTGGACATCGCCACCGCCACCCCAGCGGATCACGACGTTATCGAGCAGGTTCGGAACGCCCATGGCGCGGGAGTGATCGAGCAGGCAGTCCGCCGGGATAAAGCCCGTGCCCCACTTCGATTCCGTCTCAGGCGGCCCGATCAAAATGCGTTGCGGGTTGTCTCGTGTGCTTTCACCCGTCACGCCGGCCGCCCACATGCGAACGGGTTTGTCGAAGGTCGCGCCGTTCCACCAATCAGGATATCGGCCGGTGAGGTGCATCGCCCATTCGGCACCGCCCGCAATTGTCTTTCCGAGCTGATTTCCAGCCATAAACAGGCGCTCGGAGTGGACGGCACCCGCCGCGTGGAACTCTTTCTGCTTAGTGTACGGGCGATACGTCTTCAGCCTGTTCCGCGCCGCTCGCTTGTCCCGCTCCTGCTCCAACAATTTGAGCATCAACGGTAGTTGCGAGGTTACGGAGGGCTGCGAGTGTAGCTGTAAGCTCATCGTCGGACATCTCGCCGAGCGCGTTGGTGTTCACGTTCAATTCCTTGGGCAGGATGGATGCGATCACCTTGAGATATTGATCTGGCTTCTCCTCGCGGACCTGCCGGATGACCTTCTCGCCGTGCTCCTGGAAATCGTCGTGAAGGGCTGCAATGAACGCCTCGCCGAGCTTGTTCCTGGCACCCTTCGGACGGCCCTTCGGATTGGGGATTTGCCCTGGCAGGAACGGTCGCCCTACAACGCGCTTTTCTTGCGCTTTTTCAATTGCAGGCTGAACGTCACTCACGACGGAATCTCCTTCAGCACTTCTTGCTGCCCTTGGGCTTCATGGCAGGTTTTGGCGCGGGTTTCTTGGCCATGGTCGGTTGTCCTTTTGGTGTCAGATGGTTAGCGGAGAACGCATCGACTCTGAACGCTCGTTCTTGCCCGGCTTTCCATGCCTCATGAGCGGCTGTGATCTGCGCCTGCTCCCACTGGAGGAACTGTCGCGCGAGGCTGTATCTGCGGTCAGGCCGCGAGTCCTTTGTTCTTGGAATGCGCGTGATAGAAAGCGCCGTGTCGTCGTCAATCGCAAATGCGCCGACATCCGTTTTCAGGACCGGTCTGCCTATTGTTTTCATGTTTGGGCCGCCATCGGCAGACTCGCGTTGAGGAGTCGATCATGCCGCACAATACACGATCAACACCTCCACGTCATGCCGCTACCGCCATTGAGGGTCGTGCATCGAGCAGTCGACGCAGACGTTCCTTGTTGATGTCCCCGACCGTGACGCGGGCCAGGTTCAGGCTCGGTTCTACCGCTACGGGCGCGCTAACGCTATTGGCGCTACTAGCGATGGCGGTCGATGGCGCTTCGTCCGTGTCCTTATTGCGAATGCGACGACGGCCAGCAAGGAAGAATGCTGCCGGGCACAGGATCAGCAAGGCGAGCGAACCAAGGCCAGCGCTGCCCATCGTGGCGAACTCGACCGAGGTGGCGTCCGTCTTCATGGCGTCGTCAGGGCTGAGACCACGGGCGACGTTGAACAGCTTCGTCGTGATTTTGGCGACATCGACGTTGATGCTTTGGCGGTGTTCAGCTGTGTTGGCGATCGTTCGTTTCTTGTCGATCGATGCTTGCAGGTGTTCGACGCGCTTTTGTGTCTCGTCGGCCTTTTCGATGATTGAAATGCGATTAGAAAGGTCGGCCGCTTCGTCCTGCAGGCGTTCGAACTCTTTGCCCTTGCCGGCCTTGCGACCACGTTGGCCCTTTTCTTCCTTGGCCATGCGATCATTCAGCGCTGCCAGTTGGGTCTTGAGGCCGTCAGCCTTAGCGCTCGTGGCCCAGGGGTTGTCGGCCTGGAGACGGGTGAGAACGCCTTGCAATAGTGTGAGTTCTGTGCGGTTGCGCTGCACGTCGTCCTGGGCGCCGTCATAGCGCTGGTTGACGACGTTCGTCAGTTGCATTTCACCGTGACGGACACCGGCACTGTAGGTCAGCTGCTGCTCGTAGGCTTTGACGCCGATCGGAACGCACAGAATCGCGATCAAGCCAGCCGACGCGAAGCGCCTGTGCTCGAATTCTTCGTATGCGGCATCTGGCAGGAACGCAAAGCCCACGGCGAGGGCCGCGTAGCCGACGCCGTGCCAGAACGTGCCGACCGCGACCCCGGCCATGTAGCCGATAGCCATATCGACCGTCAGCACCGCGAACCCGATCGTCAGCCACAGCTTACCATCGGGCGTGTAACTGGCATATCGGCGGGCGATCGCCGCCTTGAGTGCTTGGAACATGGCAGTCTCCTGCTGGGATTTTACGCAGGGGAACAGGATGTGAGCGGCCGTGCGCTTGGCAACTGGCGCCGCGAGGAAAGGCTAGCGGCCGATGGCCCATAGGAATGCTGCGATGCCGGCGAGGGCGTAGGCCATTTCCTGGCCGCCCATGGGCTGACGCCATGATTTGATTGCGCCGATGGCAAACCGCAATAGGACGATCCACGCAACCATGATAGGCAGCGCTTTGAGGAGGCTCGGGATGATGTTGACGACGATCTGCAGCTCGCGCAGCGGGCGATTCCTAATCGTGATTTCGGGCACATTCCGGGCGGTCGCGGCGTGTGACCGCTTAGATCATCCTCAAGGCTGACATACTGACGGCCGAGGAATGACCCGCTTTTGGCGCGATGCGCCGCTAGTCTGGTTTGTGGCTGATTTGCGGCGTGGCGTCAAGCGAGCCGATGACGGCATCGGCTCATTTATGTTTCCTTGAATGGCGGTTGATCGCCGTGAACTGTCTGTTCACGGCCCAGCGCGTAATTGAGCCGATTGCTAGCTGAGCAAACACGACCACGTGTCGATCCGGTCGTGGCCATTGACAGGCCGCCGAGGACATGAATGGCGTCCAGAATTGCCGTTTCAAGCTCCGCAATACGTTCGCCCATGCGTATGATCTCTGCTTTAAGCGGAGGCGCTACGACGCTCGCGTCCATTTTTCTCTCCTTACCGTTCTTAGTGTTTCACGGGACCGCATGCGACCTTGATCGATCGTGGGTCGTCTGGCCGGCCTGCGGTCGTAACCAAAACTCGTTTCTTGCACACCCGACACGTCACCTCGTGCACGCCGATGCGAGGGGCCGGGTAGCGTAGCGCCGTCTCGCACGCGCGTTCGGCGCCGGCCGACTGATCAATGTCGATGCCATCCGGGAATGCCGGGTTGGGTGCGACCTGCGGCTCGCGTCCGCCGTCGATCCATTTTGCGCGCAAAGACATCAGCGATATCCTCTGTCTCGAAATCGTGGCCACCAGTCGAGGCGATCATGCCCGACACAAACGGGGCAATGGTCGATTGCCGGCGCATCGGAATTGCAACGCGGGCACCATCCCCACCACAGTCGATATCGGCCGATCATTCGCCGCCACATCGCACCGCTCCTTCTCTCAGTTGAGGTCTAGGCGGACTTGGAGCCAAACCAATCGGGCGGGAGTGGTGGCTGAACGACAGTGGCCGGCACCCTTTTTGCCAGCTCAGCGGCCTTGACATCGTCCCCCGATATCTTCCACACCATCGCCCAGAACGCGGCGCTTCCGGCGCTGTACTGGTCCACCCGATTAGCAGGCATGTGCACTGCGCAAAACCGGACGAGCACGTCGACATGATCCGCCCATCGTAGCAACTCGTTGCGCTCGTCCTGCGTCATGCGTCGGCCCTCCTTTGCTCAGTTGCTTTGAACGTGAATTCGGCGCGCGTCTCGCGATCGTTCGTAGGACGCGAGCGCAGTCCGAAGGAGTGTCATCGTGGCGTCTCGCGCTTTCTCCATATCGCCCTGGTAGGCGGTCGCCGCGACGGTTTCCACGATGCTGATGCAGATGTTCGGCATAGCACGCAACAGCGTGTCGACATCGCGGGCCGTGCTCGCATGCCGAGGCATCACGGCCATCATTTCCGACGCAACGCGCATCGTCATCGCCTGGATTGGATCGGTCACGGCCTTGGCCTGTTCGTCCATTTGCGCCGAAAATGTCGACGCCTGTTGCGGCGTTCTCGCACGGCCCTGGAATTTCATCGCGGTCGCTCCTTCGTTCACTTAGGCTGCAATGTCCTGCTCTGCGATGTGGCAGAGGAAGTCGCAGCTCGGTTGAATGGGATTAGTCGTTGGGTGATCGGCTGGGATCTCGTCGATAAACCGCCGCTCGTCGTCGATCCGGCACAGACGCACGTCAAGGTCACGAGATAGCTTTGCCATGCGCTCGAACTCAGTCGGGAAGCGCTGGCGCACGAGCGCCCAATAGGCGGGGCTGGTCGCCTTCACGCACGGGATGCAGTTGTTATTCTGGAAGCCCATAGCGTACATCGGCGGCGGGGCAATACCAGCGCGGCCGATCATGTCCAGGCACGCGGCCTTCGTGAGCCCCCGGTCGATCAGAGGCGTCTCGATCTTCATCTCGAAATACGTCTCGCGCAGACGCTTGGCGCGGGCGATGTCGGGACCGTCTGCCGTGTAGCCGAAAACGTGAATATCACTCGGTTGCTGCCATGCAAGGCGCGGCATCACTTTGAGTTCGACCGTGCACAAGGCGCCGTCGATCCCGGCGAGGTAGCGGCGGCGTTCGAAGACGTCCCATGTGTCGGCGTAGCGGTCAGAGCGCAGCCGCTCAATCGGGCGACCGAACCACGCCTCGCAATCGGCGATGAACCGTGCGTTGTCCGCGTGCTCGGCGCCGGTCTCACAATAAGCCACGGTCGCATCTGGCACATCGCGCAGAACGAGCTTTGTTGCGACGGCGGAGGCCGCGCCAGCGCTGAACCAGCATACCGTTCTGCGATCCATGGCCATGCTCCTTCTCTCAGTTGCATTGCAGGAACGGCGCCACGGCCATCCCCCCGAACACGATGACGACGACGATCCAGCCGGCTACATCAAGCAATCGTGCGGCCATGGCCATGCTCCTTCACGTTCTTGGGTGTCTCAGCTTCCACAACTTTTCGATCAAACGGTCGCGACGTTCTGACTGCCATTCTAGGTTGGACACTCGGCCGGCTATGTTCGCCAAATCCGCGACGGTCAACGTCACCTCCGTCTCTGGCGCGTTTCGATGGTCATAGACGGCGCACCCGAACTCGCAGCACGTAACCGCCACGGGCACCATGCCGACGCCGACATCGACATATTCGTATGGGTCACGCCCGCAGAATGCGCATCGCGTCATCGCCATGGCTCCTATTCGTGCTTTCGCTTCAACTTGGCCCGGCCACTGGCGCCGACCCGGTGATAGATTTGCTGCCATGAAATCAGGTACAACCGTTCAAGCCTTGCCGCGCGGGCATCGCGTCGGATCAACGGCACCGCGTCGTCGTTCTTTGGTAGCCGCATGTCGAACCAATGCTTGTCGATCACGGCGCGCTCGTCGTCGGTAAATGTGAGCCGTGGCCGGCCTGCCTCGTCGCCGCTGATGGCTTGCGCGATTTTGTCGTTGGCCACGTCGCGCATCTTATCGCGTGACGTGCGCGTGTCGCTGTGCAGCCCTGTGGACAATTCCCAAATCACAATCGGGTGTGTCTTGGTGCCTTTGGCTTCCAGCGCGGCCATGTTCGCGCGTAGGCTGGCGCGGCGCTGCTTGGGGTTGCTCGGGTCGGCGATCACGTAGAGATGCGAAACAGCGACGACTGTGCCGGGCGCCAGCGCCTCGACCAGATCGCCGA
>Ga0209476_10000198_pt1 | contig 41440 bp, 66 predicted proteins | sample KloWWTrecipitate_FD_187179 | JGI IMG/M metagenome (GOLD analysis project Ga0209476, IMG submission 187179) | Active sludge microbial communities from Klosterneuburg, Austria, studying microevolution and ecology of nitrifiers - Klosterneuburg... | ecosystem: Engineered > WWTP > Aerobic digester... | reverse complement strand
GATTCAAATTGACTTCTTTATAGTTTCCGGTATCGTCTACATAAGAATATTTTTTACCTGTTTGAGCTTGAGTTTGAGGTGCGCTTATTGAAGGTGTTATTTCTCCTGCGTTTAGATTTTTATATTTAGTTCTGGTACTAGTTACTACTTTATCTATAGATTGAGACTTTTCCTCATCAGTTAGATTCTGGTAATTAGGATCGCTAATTAATTCGTTTAAAGCAAACGTTACAGCTTCTCCAGCACCTTTTTCCAATTTGTTCAATTCATCAAATGTTAATTTGACTTTTTGTTTTAAAATAGTTTGAGAAGAGCTTAATTTAGAAGGAGTGGCGTTTTCTCCTACACTGTTTAGTCTTGAAAGTTCACTTACTACGTTATTCACCACCGGAGTCTTAGAATTAAATAAATCAACAAACGCATTTAATCCTGTTGGTTCTTGAGGAATTATATTTCCCAATACGTCTCTTTTTTCAACCAGTGATTTTCTACCAAGCCCAAGCGCTTCTCCGGGAATACCTTGTTTAAAGTAATCAAATGCTGTATTAGACTCTCTGGCTGATTTGTCAGTGGCTTTGGCCACGTCTTTAATGATATTAGGAATTGGAGAAGATAATAATTGACCTACATAAGATTTAGCGTATCTATTAGGATCTGTAATTGCATTGATAGGGCCCTGTAGTCCTTGTACAAACGATTGGTCTAAATAGTCCTTACCAAGTTTGACTGCATAGTTAGAAAGAGATCCTTCGGGGTCGTTCATTTCTTGGTTTAGTTTAGATCCAGCTAAAAACACTACAGATTCAGGCCCAATTGAGTTTAAAGATCTCCATTTTCCACCTATTAGAATAGAATTTCTTGGTTTATTCTCTAATTCCCATTGTTTAGCTTCGGTTGCGTCTTTTGGTTGACCAGAAATCAATCCTTTATTCATTAAATAAGCTCCTAAGGCGAATATCCCACTTCCCATTACACCTCGTCCTATTTCCTGAGCTGCTTGACGTTGTAATTCCGGTAGGTTTTGCAAGGATACTTTACCTGCAGTTGAGATTCCTTTAATTAATCCTATTGGAGAATAGGCGGTTATTTGTCCCAAGATAGATGAAGGAACTCCAGTGAAAGGCATTGTTACCTCTCCCACTACCTTGCCCCAGCCTTCGCCCATACCTCTTTTTAAAGCGTTTACTGTATTGGTAGCGATGTTTTTATCTTTAAAGGTAGCCACATTAGCGTCTGAAATGGCGTTTTTAAGCATTAATTCAGTAGGATTCTTAACTAGATTTTCGATAAATTTAGTATTACCTCTCTTTCCGGCATTAATAGCTTCAGCTCCAGCTTGGTTATATAAAGACCTAGCGTAAGCGGAATTATAAAAAGGTTTATCAGCAGCTCCCAAAGATCTAAATACTATATCTGTGTATTTCTTAAGTCCTTGCTCTAAAGGATTTTTACCCCAATTAATCTGTTTGTGGTCGAATTTATTTATCTGTTCACTTGGATCGTATCCCTTACTTACCAAATCTTTCATTTGTTGAGCTGTAGATTTAGATCCAAACTCTCCTAAACCTTTAATGGTAGGAGTTAAGGTTCTCTTACCTGTTACTTTACTTAAAGCTATATCTGCAAGGCTTCCTGGTACATCTTTAGCGGTTTCTAATACTCCGTGTATCGTATTACCTACAAAGTTTCTTTCGTGAGTTCTTAGTGATGTTAAAAGCCCTGCTTTCCAGACAGTTAGTGCTTTATCTGCTAAAGAAGAAGGTATAAAGCTATTAATCGTATTATTTAATTCGTTTAAAGCAATATTCTTTTCTCTGCCCTTTAGAAGATCAGCTTCTTGCATTTTTTCAGCAATTAATTTGCTTTGTTCTCCGGTTAATTCGGGGATTTTAATCTTTGCGGTTTGGTTGTATTTTTTAATCCTTCCGGCTACTGATAAGGCGATAGATTCTGGACTCATGTTTTTAAGAAGTGAAAACGCTTGCACTCCTCGTCCCAATTCCGTTCCTTGTTCTGAGAGATTGTTGAAAAGATTGGCTGCAGCCTGATGATTACCTGCCTTTTGCTGATTAATTGCTTCCTGAATAGTAGCTGCCACTTTTTGGTCCACATTCTTAACCTGTTTAAAGTTAATACTAGCTCCGTCTTGTAATAAGGCCTGTGCTTCTCCCATTAATTGAGTATTTGGTTTAGGGGTATACATTCCTTTTACTTTTAATTTAACTGGATTTACTACATTTGGTGCTTCTTGGACTGAGGTTATAAACTTTCTTTCTTTTTGTCCTAGTGGAACTTCTGGAGTTAGTTTAATTTTTGGCTTTACCTCTGGTGTTGACCTAGATTGGTTGTAGATGTCTGTGAGTTGGGATTTACCTACAAAATTACCCTCATCGCCGTTTATCCATGCGACATCATCCACACTTACTTTTTTAGAGTAAACATTTCCATTTCCAGCATAGTCACTTGCCATCATTTTAGATGGAGTCACAAACTGGGACATTGATTTATCCAACGGCTTTGAAGAGTAAACAGTAACTTCTCCAATTTTTAGTGCCTGTTCGGCCATCTTTTTTGTAAAGTCTGGATTAGAAAAAGACTCTTCATCGAGCAAAGTTTCTTTAAATGTTTTTATGTCAGAAGCGCTCCTTATTCCAGTATGGTAAGAATCGGTCATTGGGTTTTCAGTGCTTATTTTTTTAAACTGTTGTGCCTTTACAAACTCCTCCGCACTCTTATACTTCCTTGCTTCTGCTGTTAATGGGTTTACCTCTGGTGTTAGTCCTTTAGATGGTTTTAATCCGATTTCTGGGAAGTCTTCTAGTTTTCTAAGGTTTTTAGCTTTCAAACCGATATTCATTTCAGGATTAAACGCATCAACTACCTGCTCTTGAATATAGGTGTTTACTATTTTGTACCACTCAGAAGGGTTGGACCTTTTTAATGCTTGTATCTCTTTTGCTTTTATAACTTGAGGAATAATCTCTTGTGCCATGTCTTCTACTTTTTTGTACTCAGAAACAGAAAGACCTTTTTTGTTTCCTGCAACTCTGTAAGTGGGCTTAAAAGAAAGTTCGGCTTTCCTAGTTAATTTAAGCACTTCGTCTATTGACTTACTATTATTGTCTATAAATATTCTTCTGGCGTTTCTGGTTGCTTGCGCTTTACTGTTCATTGAACCAGCTGCTATGACAAGTGGTAGTTCAGCTAAATTAAGAAAGTTCTGTCTAGTTCCTCCGTCTTTTGCTAAAGCGTCTCCCAATCCTACCGGGTTTTCCATAGTCAGACTCTTTATTCCAGTCTTCATATTTTCGGCTATACTTCCACCCCTTATATTAGAAGACCTGAAACCTTTTACAAAGTCATAAACAGGCATTGCAACGTCTTGAATTGGATCAATAAATGGTGTGGCAATCGCTGCACCTAAACCTAAAGCACCCATTCCTCTTTCTCCCAGTGTTTTGTTTTTACCAAATAACATTGATGCAGATTGTGGTGCGTTTAAAACTGGTTCTATGTATCTGTTTTGTACATAAGATCCCATAGATTGACCAACAGCGTCTAGTGGCTTTATTCCACTTTTTAATGTTCCCGTCTTTAGGTCGTTAAAATAGTTTAGTGATGGAAGTGCTTTTTGTGCCGGTGCTTGATATCCTTGTCCATAAAATACAGATTGTACGTTCTTAGCTATCGGAGTGTTTATGGTTTTTGTCCTTATGTCTTGAAAAGTCTTTAAAACCGCACTTTTAGCCTTTTGAATTATATTCTGATCCATAAGGATAGATTACAAGAAAGTAAGTGGGCTTATCAAACCCCTTGCATACCTCTTTCAATGTTTAGTTAAATAAAGATACTAAGCAATCTTAGTGAACGGGTGTATAATAGCGTTAGTCTCTTTGGAAGGCGCTATTAGAAATAATAGCCCGTTCCAAGGAGATTTTTTAGTCATGTGGGTGCTAAAAGAGCATTTATCACTTGCAAGACATTAAAAATTTACAAGCAACGCCACGACCCTAAAAAGTATCAAGATCGATTGCCCGCAGTGATCCGAAAGGAGGGGGAGTAGAGACATGGGGGATCACCACACTGCCGTTCCTCAAAAGCTCTAAGTACGCCAAGCAGTTCACGAGGTTAATCACCTACGAACGTCTGCATGAAGCACTCCCGAATAAAAGAGTTCGCTTGTAAATAGGTTATCATTCAGTCATTAATTGTCTGGAGAGGGGGATTTGCGTCCTTATAAAGAAAAAAGTATATGTCAATAAGCAAACAAGCGTTTAAATCAAGCCTTGCTAGTACGTATATAAACAAGGAAAAGATTAAAGGTTTTAATTCACCCGAAGATTTACTTCACAGCTACATCATGCACAAGATGAGAAAAAAGAATGGGGAGCCTTATATCTATTTTTTAAGAAATAATAGTACCGAGGCAAAAAGAATAGCCCAAGAAGTGTTAGATATTAGGAACGGAGTCAAAAGACACGTTATAACAAAACAGTATTCACAAATAATAGATGGAGTAATCCACCACTACTTTTAATTATTCCCAGCGTCCAGTTTGAGGATTAAACTGAAGTTGTTTGCCCATTTGTCCAGTAGGAGTGTATTGATACCCTGGAGCGGTTCCGCTAGCAGCGTATTGGTTTACAGTAGCTTGAGGGGTTATCTTTTGTCCCATTGCGTTGATTCCAGAATTAGCTGATCCGATTGTGTTTCCCCTACTCATGTCCAATTGTTTAGCATAAGTATCTAGTTGAATAGCAGCTTGTTGTTTTTGCATTTCCAATTGCTGTTTAAAGGTTGTTTCCTGTTGCTGGACCTGAAGAACCTGTTGTCTGAGGGCTTGTAATGCCTGTAGTTTGGCTTGTGCCTTAGCACTCTCAACCATTCCCTTAGAAGCGTTAATCTGAGCCAATTTGTCTCGGAAATCACTTTGTACTGCAGCTATTGCAGACTGTTTATTCTGTTCAAGTTGAAGCATATTCTGATCGTATTGTTTCTGTACGTCCATTCGGCCCATTTCTACTTGTCGGTTTACATCTTGAAGTTGTTTGTATGATTGACCCTGTTGTTTTAGTCGTTCTACGTTTCCGATTTCAGTAGCAGCAGCTCCGGCACTAGAAGCTCCACCAAATCTTTGTTGGTATCCTCTTTGAAGTTGATCGTATACTTGTCTGGCTTGTGCTAATGCGCTTTCGTAAGCAGATTGTCCTTTGGTAGCGACTTCGCCTAGCTGATTGTTTGCAGTTTGAAGTTGACCTTGAGCCATTCCCTGTTGGGTATCGAAGGCTTTTTGTGCCTGTTCTAAGGCAGAAGTTTGTCCTAAGTTTAGATTTTGCTCCTGCTGGTTAAGAGCGGAAATCTGAGGATTATATGCGTCGTTGATTAAATTGTTATATTCTTCTTGTGACCCATAAGAATTACCTTCAGGAGAGGTAAATCCAGAAGAAGCACCAAATCCAGCAGCTTTAGATCCACCGGTAGCCTTCCAGTCAGCCAGAGCTGAAGCAGGATCCCACCCTGGATAGTATTTCATGTCAAATCCGTTATTGTTTGAAGGAGCTGGATTGTTATTTGTATTTGTATTGGTATTAGTATTTGCACCTAAAACTTGTCCAGTTGGTTGTTTAATAGTTCCACCTGTTTCTACTAGGGTCTGTGTTTGGTTGGGGGTATATTGAATACCTGTTCCACCAGATCCAGAGGAATAGTATGGAGACAGATAAGATCCGGATTGTCCACCTTGTCCGTTATTAAGAGAAGCATCGTAACCAGTAAGGGGGGTTGCTCCACCAGCTACTTTTTCAGAAATATTCATTTCTGGCAAACCTAACATTGTACCTACGTTTTCGATTGTATTAGCTATATATCCCATGTTTGTAGTTTATTTATTTGTTAAGTATGTTTGCAAGGTTACATAAAATAAAATCTTCCAGTGTTTGTGGAGGATAATGTTCCGTAAGGTAAAGTTTCTGGTGTAAAGTTTGAAGTGTGCAAGGCCGTTCCCTTAACTAAAATAAGTTCATCCATCCAGCCATTAAAAAATCTTTCAGTTGTGTTGTAGTAGCATCCAATATAAGCAGTTGTGGTTGCATCAGGCATGGTGTCTGAATCAGTAACAGTAGTTCCAATTTGAACTCCATCTTGGAAGGAATAAAAATTGTTTCCACTTCTATCAACCTCAAAGTGATACCAAGTGTTAAGTGAAATAGTATTACAAGCCTTTGAAAGCTGAATGTTACCAGTACCTCCATTTGCTGTCATGTTCCATTCAAGACTTGTTCCGTCTGCTGTATAAAAATAAAATCTAAATCCAGTAACAGCAGGGTTTCCTTGGGCAAATATATCCATGTGTCCATCACCTGCAGGTTTGGCATTGAATCTTAACCAAACAGAAAGGGTAAAGTCACCAGAACCTAAATTAAAATCTGCACTATCAGCAGTTGATAAATAATCCCCAGTTCCATCAAACAACCCAGAACCAGTAGCAAATTTATATTGTGCTGTGTCTATCTGAGCGTTACCAACTGCTGTAACCGATTTTGATGTACCAGAGTCATCAGTGAAAGTCGTGGACGCATCAGTTCCGTCACAGTGTAAAAGTAGCTTTGTGTTTGCTGGTATTGCTGGCATTTATCTCGATTTAAATTTAACTGTTAAATCACCAAACCATCCTCCGTTATCAATGTCGACTGAAAATACATCTCCATCTATAAAATTTTTTGTGGAAATAGAAGCTGTTGAAGCATAAGTACCCGCACCCAGAATTGAGAGTCGTGTTCCTGTCGCAAAGATTGAAGTTCCGTTTTTCATAATATCTAATACTAGGGAAGCTCCCGAAATAGCGGTTCTTAGGGTTGCAGAAGCAAAGTCTATAGTTCCAGAAATAGGCATATCCACAGGAGATCCGACTGAAACAGTTGGTGACGAGGAGAATCCTGGTACAAACCATGTGGGAACTAAAATACTCATTCCAGCCAAAGAAGCACCTGATCCATTTACATAACCTCTTAAATTAGTATCGGTCATGGTCTTGGTAGAAAGAGAAGCAACCGAAGCCAGATCGGTACTTAGTTTAGTTAGGAATCCACTAGGGGTCAAAACCTTAGTCGTATCTACAGCCAACGTTGAGGTATCTACCATATTGGAAAGAGCCGTATAAATAGATCCAGCCCAAGTTACATCGGGGACAAATTCTACTATTGCACCTACTGCATGAGCTTGATCTGTTCCTCCGTTGTCTACGTTTCTGGTTAATCCAGTTACAGTAGATCCCGAAGTTCCAGTATAAGCAATATATTCACGAATTGAAGGAGTGGCGACGTTAGATGTGTTTACACGATCAATTACCATTACACCGGGAAGATTGGGGATTCCTACAACGTCAGATAAGGCTGCGGAAGTTGTATTTCCTGCTGCAAGGATTGATGTAAGGGTCTTTTGAACCGCATTGTTGGTTGGTGCTGAATATAGTACTGCCATATTATTGTTTTATATTTTTATTAGTAAGGTTTTCAAATTCAGATTCTGGACGAAGAATTTAGTGAACCATCTCCGAGAGAGTTGGCTGTAGCTCGAATATTTAATAATTCAAAATTAGAATTTGCAGCCGTTGAACTGACTTCAATTTGAATAACACGTCCCGTTTTACTTAATTGCCCCCATTTATAAAGTTCATCACCTGCGATTACGATTTCACCCTGAGTTAATCCGTATTCAGAATTTCCCCATAAATTAGTTCCCCAGCCTGTATTCCCTGCTACTGCTGATCCTGAGATTGTGAAAGTCTTAATAGCACTTGTAGCTCCACTTCTATCTTCCATTAAAATATTTACGTTTACCTCACCCGTGATATTTGTAAATAAAATATAAAATAATTTGATAGCTTTTAGAGCTGACCACGTGCCAAACATTTCTTTATTTGTTCTTAGAGTTTTAGTTATAGTTTCTCCGTTGTCAGAGTTTACCGAAGGCTCAAAAGTATAAGTCTGATTCGTATCCGTTCCTATTACCCATCTTTCGGTCCCTGTAATGTCGCTATATTTCATCATGCTTGTAATCCCAAAAGGAGTTTTCCAAATTCCAGCAAAGCATCCTCTTTCTCGGTCATAACAAATTATTTCTTTACGATTTGGAAAAGATAGAAGATATTTTTGATTTACGTACATTGAACAGGCCGAAGTGTAGTCTGCATTGTTTAAAAGATCCAAATAAGGTCTTATTCTTGCACTGATTTCATTAGTACGAATGACGTTTAAAAAGTTAGGTTCATATCCTGTTACATATAGTCCTGTTCTTCCGAAGTAAAAGGTATCGTTTTCTACAGTTTGAATCGTATCCTGAGTAGAAGCACCCTTAGAAGTTGAAATTGGCTGATACTGAGGGTCTAAGACTGTGTAATTACCGATATTGACTGTTGATAGAGAGATGGCGTAGTGAGAAAAGTCTTTATAAACCACGATTTTATCTGATCCGGGTTGAACGGCTACTCCCGTAATATCAGTTCCAGAATCAGGATCGACATAAATATACCCTCCACCATCAGCCCAAGTGAATTTATTTTGATTAGGATATCTACCCGAGATCATTAGTTTGGTAGGATCAGAAGTGGGGACTACCAAAAGTCTGTCATTAAATTTAACAATTATCTTACTTTTAACCCCTCCAGTTGAATTTGTAATAGGAGCCAGAATTACATCCGAAGCTACATCTCCCGTATCGATATACGAAGTTGTAGACGCCCCTACAGCACTTAAAAAGGTTTCATCTCCAGCTAGGCCTCGATATATTGAATAACCCTTTATCGAACCAGAAGCGGCACTAGGAGCAGTCCAAGCGATATTAATTTGAGTCCTGTTAAGTTCTTGTGGTAAGTTAGCCAAAGTTACATTAACTCCCGTAGTTTCGCCTCCGTTAGAAGCATTAGTTGTTACAAACCAAGACCATAAATAAGATCCTGAGACTCCTGAGAAATTAGTAGCTGTTATTCCCGTTGGGGCGGATAAAGTGGCGAAGATTGATACGTTTGATCCTGTGTATTCAAGCATGGGAACATCTGGACTTACAATATACGTTTTGCCACCCAACTCTTCTGCCATTATTCTTGATCCTGAAGGGAAAGAAACTCCTAAGATTATTGACGAACTAGTACCGACCTTTTTTTGTAAATATCCCTGATCGCTTAAAGCAAAGATTTCGTTAGTTAAAGAAGCGGTGTTTTTATATGATCCGAATCCTCTTGTTGTTCCCGTAGCCCCTGCGGTGAAGTAAGGAGAAGTTCCCCACCTTCCAGTAGGAACTCCTGATCCTTTAAGCATAATATTATCCCCCTGTTCGTATTCTTCTCGAGACAGTTCAGTGGGTCGTAACAAAAGATTCAATCCTTTACGAAAAGAATCCCAAGAGGCCTCAGAATCCCTGCGTTTCTTATATGGAGCTGGACGAACATTTACGTTTGGCATTATCGTCTGCCTAAATGATAACTTCTCTTTGGTGCTCTAGTAGAACTCGATGCTGAACTCTGGTTATCTCCAATCATTCCCATTAAAAGGTTTTGAGTCTTAGCTTCAACTACTGGGAATCTATCATCTCCACGAGCTTGTAAAACCGAAGCGATTATTCCATTTACTACATAATTACAATCAGGGACTTCACAAATATCAGTTAAAGTAGCCAGTGAGGCAGCGTGTCTAAAATAATCAATTGAAACTGTAGCTCCCGAGCTCAACCCATTTAAAATTAAATTATTCCCCAACTTGTAGGAAAAATGCGTATCTTCTTGATCGTAAATATAAGAAGGATCTACTTGAACGTAAGTCTGCCAAGTATTGTTTGAATCTAGCAATTCTTTAGGATCTCCAGCAATAGCGGAAAAATTAGTAGGTAGTGAAATCGTGGCTAAAGTAGCTGAAAGGGTGAAATTTGTCTTTAAATCGTTAAATCTATAAGCACTTTCCCACTCGCTTATTCTTTGATTAGCATAATTAACACGAGTGTTTAAATCATCTCCTGTTGGTAAATCAATACTTTGATCTAAATACGCAGATGTATTTATTAAAATTTCTTGCAATGTCATAAACACACTTTACCCAAACTATTAAAAGGTATTCAAGTTAGATCTTTATCTTTTTGTTGGTCTCTATATTTTGTGCCATTACTTTTCCCGACACAACTACGAGAGCAATACTTTTTTCTTTCCCACCCCTTACCAACATCATAAGAGTTGTGGTGCTTCCATCCTTTTTTGTCTACAAAAAATTTTGGTTTAAATACAGACCCACAAACAAGACACTTTTTACTTTTTTTGCTAACGATTTTAAACCTTTTTTTACCAGTTTTTCCTAATGTTGGAAGCCATTTACTTAAATAATCAGCGTCTTTCATATTTTTCTTCATCTGATTCTTCATCCATTCTGACTTGTTTTTTATCACTTCGTCGTTACCCCAGTATTTTGATCTAGCGTCTACAGCGTTCTTAGAAATACCCATTTTTTGGCAGTTTTTAGCCATGTGCTTCCGATAGTCCTCAGAGTACCAAGTTTTAGGGTTAAACTTTCTTATATATTCTTCTTTGTCGTGTTTTTGTGAAACGTGAAAAGATAAATTAATATAACTTCCACCGCACTCTTGGCAATCTATCCTGTCAGAATATTTAGCTACTTTTACTACTAAGTTTTTTGGTCTAACTATAAGGGGACTTCTTTTTTTATTCATAAAAACACTGATCCCTATTTTACACCAAAGATTATTTTAATGAAACCCACTAATTACTAGTTAGTATTTAACTAATAAGGAAGCCCTATATTTAAGAATACGTTTTTCTTGATTTCTTCCTCGGTATTCAAACTAGGTTGACCTAAACCGATAGCGTATCTATTCCACATAGCTCTTAAATCAGTACCAGTAGAGCTTGTTACTAGTCTTAAAAATGATATTTCCCCATCTCTTACACTCTCGGGTGTGTATCCTAGTTTGTAGGCAAAGTATTTTAGTTTCTGTTCTGCTAAGGTTAAACTTCCTACTCCGTTTACATTTGCATAAGCTGAGTATTCAAGACTAAATAAAGAAAGAGCAGATGTTCCTGTAGCCAGAGCGTATCCCGCAGCATATATCCAGTTAGTATCCGTATCATTATCTGTCGAATTAGCTCCTGCGTACCATTTAGGACTTGCGTCTACTACTGAACGATTAACATTTAAATAGTCTGTAGATTGGACATTAGATGAGGTTAAAGTAAAAGTAGAAGCTCCTGTAATCGTATCTATGGTCATTAACTTACCTGCGGTTCCCCTTACATTGAATCCATTACCATTTCTTATTGTCTGTGTAGTCCCTGCTGTGAATTTAAGTGATCTAGCATTAGAAGCATCTGAGAAGTTTATTTGAGAGAAGGAGTTAGAGCCTGTTATGTCTAGTTCACCAGTAGAACCTGCAACGGTATAGTTTATAGTTCCAAAAGTTAAACCTCCACCATTAAATGTTCTAGTAGAAGAAGATGTTGGAATGTCAAAAAATGTAGTATCTGCAGACAAAGTTAATCCAGACGCAGAAAAAGATACAAAATTTCCAGAAGATGCACGTGGAGTTATGGTTGACCCATTAATTAAATTAGACCTAGTAAAACCACTATTGGATACAAAAGATGCCGAAGTTATATTAAAACCATTTGAATTTATAACACCGTTGTTTGAAGTAAAGGCTCCATTACATATTATTGAATCGTTTAGGGTATAAGTTCCTGACGGACAAGCAATGGTTACGGCTTGCGTAAATGTTTTACCAGCACTTGTAATTGTATATGCCATTATATTGTCCTTCCTTTACAAATATCTACCGAGCTAGTATAATATATGTTATGATTGATAAAGTATGCTCTATTCAAAAATGTAACAAACCTTCTCACGCTCATGGTTATTGCTCTATGCACAACCACAGAATTGAAAGATATGGAAGTCCTAGCACTGTTAAGATAATTTTGCACGATGACCTTAAAAGGTTTTGGTCTAAAGTTGACAAAAAAGGAGTTAACGAATGTTGGAATTGGACAAGAGGAAAACATCATGGGTATGGAAACTTTCATATTAGAAAAAATGGAATAGATAAGATTGTAGTTGCTACCCGCTATTCTTGGGAGATTACCAACGGTGCTATTCCAGATGGTCTTCTTGTTTGTCATAAGTGCGACAATCGAGCCTGTGTTAATCCCAACCATCTTTTCCTTGGAACTTATTCCGACAACTCTCAAGACAGAGATACTAAAAACAGATTTATTAAACTTAAAGGTGAAGACAATGGTATTTCTAAACTTACCAACAAGGATGTTCTTGCAATTAGAAGTGAATATACTCCCCATGTCTACGGCAGTGTTAAAAAACTTGCTGACAAGTATAAAGTTTCTATTACTCATATTCATCGGATTATAAAAAGAAGTGTTTGGTTTCATATTTAGTTACCCCCTTCCTGCTAGGGTTAATGTTTGGGTTCCAGATATGGTCATCCCAGAGATAAGAGTTATTGATCCATAGATTGAATTTGCTACACTTCCAAAGTTCCATGTGGGGCTACCAGTTGCACCAGTCCACGTTACACTTCGACATAATCTCGGCATATCAGAAACTACAGTTTGAGAGGCAGAGAAAGCTACCCCTAGAGACACATCGTCTTGAGGTAAAGGCACACGAGTAGTCCAGGCATTTGTTGACCAGTTCCCACCACTAGCTCCATTCCATGTTTGAGCTACAGAAGCAGGGAAGGTTATACCAGAGTTGCCATTAGCGTCACCAATATCGGTTTGGGCAGATAAATCTATGGTAACAGAAAAAGCTATGTCTTGAAAATCAACATTTGATGCAGTTACAGTTGTACTTGTATTAGTAATAGTGGCTACTGTTCCTATGGTATTTGATAATACCTGGAGTCTATTTATAGAGCTATTACCAGATAAATTAAGTGCCGTTGTAACTGTTTTAGTACCATTTATTAAAAAAGTGTCTGTTTTTTCGTTTGTTCCAGTTCTGGTAAGTGTTCCAAAAATTGCACCAGTACTATTGACTCTAGCAGCTCCAGAACCAGTAAAACTAACTGTTCCGTATGACTGTAAAGCACCTGGTGTCATTATTGCAGACGCTCCAGAGAGGGTTATTGTTGCAGACGCTCCAGAAAAGGTTAGGTTGGTAGCATTCGTAATGTCCCAAACAGTTGTAGACGCACCTGTCATTGTTATGGCAGCATTTCCTAAAGTAAGACTTCTCGTTGCTGTTCCAGTGAAACTAAAGGTTGTATAGGATATAGTTCTATCTGTTCCGTAATCCAAAGTTCCAGTAAATGCACCACCAGTTACAGAAGTAACAGTGTGGTCTGCTGTTACTGTAACAGTTCCACCCCCACTTGAAGCATCAAAAGTAACAGTATCCGAAGCACCAGGGACTGATTGTCCTCCAGCACCGTTTGAAGACGCTGCCCAATGAGTAGTATCTGCTACATCCCAGTTTCCAGTTCCTCCTACCCAAAATCTTGCTGCCATATTATTTAACTACTACTTTTCCTAATACCTCGGATTCACTTAACATCACTTGTTCTAGTTTAGAACTCAAATCAATCTTCTGAGATTGTAATGATTCTATCTGTTGGTCAATACTCACTTGTTGGGCTTCTAAGTCTTCCTTGGTGGGTTCTACGACCTCCTGAGGGGTGTTTAGGATGTTGATCCAATTAGTAAACCTCTCTTCTTTTTGAGATTCTATTTCTTCGGGAGATAGTTTTTCATAATCAGATACAGGAAGACAAATAGCATCTTGTAAAGTTTTGCCATCTCTTTCAATTGAAAATCTGTGTTGGATAAATATTTGATCGTTCATGGTTCTAATTTATACGAACCATTAAAAGGTATTCAACTAAGAATAATAAGTCTTAGTACAACTTAAACACTTGTGCTTACCAAAGCTCCAAGTAAATAGTTTGCCCCCACAAGTACAATATCCGAAAAATAGTTTTATTTTTTGTATTAAAGTCATAGATAGTTAAGAATAGGGTTTGCATTATACTGGGCTTGTTTTTCTTGCCAGACTCCTTTAAAGGGTGTGTTTTCTTCCCAGTTTGGCAAGCGTCCGTGTTCTAGGGAGTAAGACTTAATCGTTTGATCAAGTTTAAAGTCATATCCTCCTATTACATTTAAACGATAAAGAATATCCAACCCAGCTAAACTTGAGTATGCGTCAAGTGATTCATCCCAGCCACCGACCTTATAAATAGCTTCTTTAGGCACAGCGCAAGCGTTCCATTCGATGTCTTGAAAGTTGCATTGATAATATGATCCGTATTTATCTGTTTCTCTTGGATCTTTCCATGTCATTACAGTAAAAGAATCATCTGTATATTTATTCCCTACCGCACTTACTAAGGTTTTAGGCTCTTGAATATAATGATTCCAAAACTTCTCCAAAGCTGTAGGGTCTAAGTAGGTAAAATCTTGTAGTGAGACTATTAGTTCGCCTTTGCATTGCTTCAAACCACGATTTTGATCCCGATATAAAGTCCAGTATAAATCTTTAGGCTTTTCTCCCTCTGGTTTGACTACCACCCACTCAAAGTCACGAAATGTCTGGCGTTTTAAAGACTTCTCAATTAAATCAAGGCTATTATCTCTACATGTTGGTGTTAAAACTGAAATCATGGTTTTATTGATACGCATGTAATACTAGACTCGTCATCACAGCTTAATAAAGCAAATCCAGCTTCTTGTAAGGCTTTAATTAGTCGATTCTTTGTCCAGCCCTGTTTGTGAATGTCAAACTCGTCTAATTGTCCTCCAAAGCAATAATAATTAGCCTGTTCCTCGTGTCCTTCTAAAAGTAATTTGGCGTGCCAGCGAAAGTTAGGAACTATGATAGTTAGTTTCCCGTCTGTTTTTAATAATTTAAATAAAATCTTTAAAACTAACTTAGATTCAGGGATTGTAAAATGTTCTAGACAGTGAGAAAGTCTTGCTTCATCAATTGAATTTGATTTTAAATGTTTATCAATATCTAGTAAGTTACAGACTAAATCCAATCCTTCTATTTCAGGATTTACATCGTGATGTAAATATCCTTCTGCTTGGGACTCTCCCTCTTTGGGGTTACCCGAACAAAAGTCCCATTTAATCCTCAGCCCATTCAGCCCATTTTTTTCGTTTTCCATATAGTTTTTCTAATCCTTTTCCTTTTAAGAATCCAATTGTTTCTAATAACTGACGTACTCGAACGTCGTAAGTGTGATTCAATTCATAGTTCTTTCTGGCTCTTTTAAGCATTAATTCTCTTGCCTTATCGTTTTTAATATAAAATCTTAACTTATCTAATAATTCGTATTGGTTTTTGTATTCAATGTAATGATAATCTGGTACTCCAGCCCATTCTAAATCCCCTCTATTACCCTCGTGAATGTCTACAGCTAATACATTAATTGGCCCTATTTCAAAAAACCTTGTTTCCATCACCCCTCCAGCATCGCCTGATCTTTGAAGTAGTATCTTAGACTTGCTTAGTTGTCTAGAAACCTCTTCCCCTCTAGGAAAGCCATTACCTCTATAAAAATTTATTGGTTGGCTTTGTAGGAAGTCTAGAAGCTTTACACGTTCGTTTCTATTTATATCTTCCCGGCCAATAAACATCAGGTCATACTCATAATCACAAGGATAATATTTAAACTCTGGTGAGCTGGCAAAAGGAAAGAAATAGGCATGATCTGGATAATCTTCTAAGGCGTAGGTATAAGGAGCTAGGACTATATCCGAACTCATTTCCCCCATTACTCTATACGAACAGGCTTCTATATCCCACCAGGCAGTCATTTGACCATCGTGGGGTCTGGCAAATTGAGCTTCTGTATTTAAAACAAAATCACATTTATTAGTTTCTATTTCTCCCCATCTGTAGACTTCAATATCTTTTCTTCTTCTAAAAGCACTCTCTAGCATGTTTCCACACGACAAAGGAGTATTGTTGTAATCGTAGTTAATTTGAACTTTGAACATAATAATCTACTGTTTCTTTTAACACCTCATCAAAATCTCTGTATTCTATTGGATAAGGATTCTTAGCTACTATTACACTCTTATCTTCTCCGCCTCGCATTGGGACTTCTAAGATAGAACTCTTGGATTCAGTTAAGTCGATTATTTTTTTGGCAATATCGTAAACGGGATAAGCTATTCCACTTCCGGCTTCGTAAACTTCTGCATTGGATTCATTTCTGTCAGTCTTTTCTAATACATCTAGTAAAACTTTAGCTACGTCTCCCGCATAGACCATATCCATATCAGAACAGTCCTTTTCTCCTCCGTAAACAGTTATGTCTTGATCTGTTATGGCTTTATTGATGAATGTAGGGATTATTTTGTTTATTTTGCCGAACTTTTGTCTGGGACCGAAGGCGTTTAATGCACGCACGATATTGACCCTAGAATTTAAATATTTAGCGTACATAAGCCCATATCTCTCGGCTGTGGTCTTGGAAATTGAATAAGTATTTTCCATCATGCTATTTCCCACACCAATCATCACACAAGGGGTGTAAAAGTTCTTACAAGCGTTTAAAACATTCAAAGCTCCGCCTACGTTGACTTCTTCCATTAATTCAGCTTGATTAAGGTTCTCTGATGTACCCAAAAGTCCTGCTAAATGAATCACCCCATCACAGTGTTGAATCATTGAGAAAATCCCAGCTTTGTCTCGCATGTCTATGTTGTAAATCGTTACGTCTTTAAGTATAGGATTTTCCTCATTGCTTCGTTTATTACCTACTACTTTATATCCACGTTTCTGAGCTTCTTCTACTACATATTGTGCGATGAATCCGTCCAAACCAGTGATTGCTATTGTTTTAAGCATTTGTTTATTCCAATTAATAATTCTTTGGCGTAATCTATATGTGATTTTACAGGACTATCAATTAATTCTTTTAGTTTAAGGTTGTCTGGTTCATACTCAACCTCGACCCCACAGGCCCTAGCTTCCCATATACTTCTTTCACCACCTCCATAATCAGTACTTGGGATATAAACCTTTTTAGAAGCATTGTAGAGTCTTGCCAGTGTGTAAGGATCAACGTTTGGCATTACTCCTACTCCGTTAGCAATTAGTAATCCGATTATTCCCATAGATTCAATTGGATTGTATTTCTGGATCTCTCCGACTATTAATCGATTGCCTTTTTTGTGTGTCATTCTTTCCCAGCGTTTCCATTTAGCAAAACATCCTACCCCTAGATAATCAAACACGTTAGATTTATCTGTAGGATAGAAAATATTAGTATTCACACCAAAGGCCACTCTTGCGTTTGGATGTTCTTGAATTTGTGGCAAATACCAATTAGTTTCACAAAAAAGATTTGAATAAAGAAATGGAGAAACGGGGGGATTTATATTCCCTCCGATACATAATCCACACTTGGGGATAACATTTAGGTTCGCTCTGATTAGGTTATCCACACTACCAGACCATCCACCATGTCCTAAAACGTAATCATAACCACTTAATTCTGGAATACCTTGTTTAATATTGGCCTTAGTAATATCAAATTCATCTCTTAGTATCTCAATAGCAGTATGTAGTCCATCCTGAGCGTATAGATTGTCTGCTAGTTCGTATAAGAATAAGAGTTTAGGCTTCATTTTAGCTCTCTATCTGATTTAATCACCCTTACACATTTTGAACAATAGTATCTCCATCCATCACCCAACTTGGCCATTGGCTGTAGTGGTTCGTTGCACGAAGGACACTTATCTATCTCTGTGTAGTGGAATTGAAATCCATCTTTGTCCTTAATCGTTTTCATTTTTCGTTAAACACATCCACCCACAAATTACTAATTTTGTCCCACGAATATTGTTTAGCAAACTCAACTCCCTTTTTAGATTCTTCTTCCCAGCGTTTTTCATCACCCATTAAAGAAATAAGTTGTTTAAGGTATTCCTCCTTAGTCTCAGAATCGTAGATGTCCCCAGAAACTTTTACTCCACATCCCACGGTTTCATCTAAGGCGGCTAGATTGATTACAACGGGTACACACCCTAGTTTCTGGCAGTTAAGAGCAGTTATACAATTTATCTCTCTAAATTCAGCAGGATAAGCCCAGATTCCACACTCATATGTGGCTTCGTCTAATTCCTTTTTACCCACCCTACCATGTTCTTTTATTCCACCTTGTGACATTAACTTATCAATTTTATCCTTCCAGAGCATCCGCTCAGGATTATTTGCATATACAGTTGTGAAAAGATTCCACCCATAATAAATATCGAGAGTGGCATCAGAGAATCGCTCTTTAATCTTGGGCCACATCTCAAGTAAATGTACCAAACCCCTATCGTAACTAGAAGCGTAAATCAGCTTGTGATTTTTATTCATTGTTGTAATAACTTGATGATAATTTTCTTCTTTCAACTTCTTTTATCCAATTACAATTACAACAAAGAACTTGGAATCCTTCAGGGTATTTATGAGTTCTCAGCCAGGCGTTAATGGTTGTACTAAATGTTTTTCTGTGCGCATGACCATTGTTGTCTATATGATCTATTGTTAAAGCTCTTGAGTCTGAAAAACCACACACTGCACAACAGTTTTTCCCTTTTGAATAGTAATCTATGGCTATTCTTTTAAGCTCTTGATCATATTTGTGATACCAAAATCTCCCCTTGTTGGAAGCCTTCCATCTTGCGGCTATCTTTTTTCTGTTTTCTCCAGAGTTGTAACATTTAAGACACATACCCAAACCCTTATGCTTCGAGTCTGTTTTTTTACAAACTATGCACTCTGTGTAGTTTTTATTCCATGGTTTCATAGGTCAATTCCATTAGAAATAACTGCCACCTTAGAATATGGAATATTCATGCCTAGTTTGCGATGGAATCTAGACTTCACCATAAATTTATCAACAGCTTCTATTTGTTCTGGGCGAAAATCTATGCCTGCGTACAAATCATGTAAATCTACAAAGAACTTTTTGCACTTGACGACTCCCGCCAGAGAAGCAGCCCGCCATTGTATGAATGTTTGAAATTCATCATTTTTATTGAAATAGTACCATGGGAGCCATGTTACCCCATCGATTCGAGCCTTCATAACTGGGTCAGCATAAATTGTCACCTTAAAGCCTTTCTTTGTCCATTCCTGAGACAATCTAATTACAGCCGTTTCACTACCCCCTATTCCTTTTTCTAGAGATTCAGGACCCCACTTCTCAAAATGCTTCCCCCCGAAGTTAGCAAAGTAACAAATCTCGTTTGGTTCCCATTTTCTTGGCTTAATCACCTTCTGAAGCCACTTAATAGCGAAAGGTTGCTGAGAAATTGAGGCTGGGAGGCTCTCTATTAGCCTTAGAATGGCTCCTGAATCATCTATCGACTCAAAGTACGCACAGGTTTTGTCAATTCTTTCGCAAGTATCACTTAAATCCTTCATGTCATACAAAAATGCCAGATTTTGCTTATTAGTAGGGCTTGGGACTTCTTTATAAAGCATTGTTGCCGCTTCTACTGCCTTATTAACGTCTCTTTTAGCGTTCCAGTATAAATTAAGCATTGTCTCGGCTGCTAAGACTTTCATTCCCTTAAGGTTTACTATTCCCGATCCTTTAAAATCCGGTTGTTGTTTCAAAGCAATCTCTAACCAGTGGAATGATTGTCTAAATAGTTTAAGTTTAAAATACCCATTAGCAAGTCGAAGATAAATAAACGGATCATACGGCCATTCCCTTAAAGAGTTAAACCAATACACAATAGCGGTCTTTTCGTCTCCTAGTTTAGAAACACATTGCGCCATGATATCCCAACACACTCCCCGTTCCATGTCCCAACCTGACTTCCCGATATACTCACGTCCAAAGTCTAAACACTTCTTCCACAGTTCCTTAATATCTAATTCATTGTAGATCTTCATTAGGTATAGAAGGGTACGGGGGTCTGCTTCGCCTTTAGCCTTCTCATCTTCTAGTTGGAGTTCTAGTATTCTCATGTTTCTATCCATCTTGTCAGGAAGGTTAGATTCCTTAGCTGTATGCATAACAGCTATAGGCATTTGTTCTGAATAGTTTACGTGAGTGTAGGATACTTCACATCCATTAGGAACAGGTGTTTCGTGCAATCTTCCTTGCCAGGTATTAGAGTTAGGTCGGATTAGCCTCTCTCTGGGGTGTTGCATGGTAACTTGAGTCATTTTACCCTCATCGTCAAATTCGCATCCGTACCAATAGGTTAAGAATACAAGGTCTTTGTGAGTGTCTAGAGCAGTCTGGGCGATATCTCTTAATAGTTCAGCTCCAACTAAAACATCATCTCCATCTTGCCAGTAAATAAAATCTGTATCCTTGCGGGCTTTAGAAAAAGAAAAGTTCCTTACGTCAGAAAAGTCATCAGTCCACGCTTTAAAGAAGTAGTTTAGTCCCTTATCCTTACAAAACTTTTTAATTCCTTTTACATTTTTTCCATTAGCTACCACGTTTACCTCATCGACAAAAGGAAGATATGACTCAACCGATTTTTTAAATGATTCTAGTTCTGAATCGTCTTTTACTATTACACAAGCTGAAATAATCATATAGAGTGACGAGTTCCTTTCATTATTGGAAAGTTCTTTGTTAGTATTTCGGAGTTCTTTCTATCTGTCCATTTAACATTTGGCATAAAGACTCTAAACATTCCCCACAGTCTAGGAGGGAATGAGGCTACAAAGTACCCTCCGTCTTGTTTATTGGCTTCTTGTACAGTTCTTTCTACTATCCAGTCGGTTTTTTGCTGTTCCAATCGTCCTTCGTATTCGTAAGGGAATAAATCTCTCCAACATCTAATTAAAATTTCTATAAATGCAATTGCGGAATCAGTTTTTATATCAGTAATCTCTTCTTTGCCAAACATCTTTTCGTACACTTTAAAAAGATATGCTGTGTATCGTCTTGCGTTGTCTGGGGCTACTTCGTAATCGTTGAGGATGTCATCCGTCATTCAGTATATTTTACACCATTAGTTTTTTTAGTTTTTCATCCTGTTCATCACATCTCCTCATAAATTCTTTGTGGAAGTTACAGTTAAAACAGAGAACCTGAAAGTTGTCTGGAAAGTTATTTCTAATAATATCTCTGTATATATCTGCAGTACCAAGACTCTTCTTTCCCTGCTTGTTTAATCTTCTTTTGTGTTCAGCTCCGTCATTGTTTATGTGGTCTAAACATAGAACCGAGTAAGCATCTATCCCACAGTTTGCGCACTTAATATCGCTGTTAGAGTAGTGGTTAAAAACTATATCCTTGTAGTAGTCTCTCAGTCTTCTTGCGTGAGCAGCATTTTTTTCTGAAACAATAGCTTTATTCTTTAAAAAATAATCTTTGTTTCTTTCTCTTCTTTTTTCTACATTTTCTGGATTAGAAATACTTTTAAGATAAGTTTTTCTGTACATGTCTGACAAAACACCTTCAGACCTTAGCCTATCCCTATACTTAAGATCGCTTTCAGATTTCATCTTTTTAAATCCGGGGAGATCTTTTCTCTTTGCATAGTCTTTGGCATACCCGCCCTCTCTACCCAAAAGTATTTTATAGTGGCTTTTACACAATCCCCTAGCATAATAGAACTTGTCGCACTTGTCCTCAGTACACTTAACTGTGTATTTCTTTACTATTTGTTTCATAAGTACAGTATACCATAAAACCAATAAAAAGACCAGATTTCTCTGGTCTAATTATCAAACTAAGTATAACTTATAGAGTTGTACTATAGCCTGTGCGTTTTACGCTCGCCCTTTCGGCATAGCTTTCGAGTGTGAAGTCGACGAGGTATTGACCTAGGGTGTAATCACCACTAGAAGCTAATTCTTGGAACATAGGTTCTCTCAAGAATGAGTGTTTGAATAACTCTTCACGGATAGCGTAAACAGTCAAGGTACCAGCGGCAGCGTTGACATCTTTGTGAGGGATGATAGCAACGTCTTTACCTACTTGTGAACCATAAACTTGAATATCACCTTGGAGTTTTTTACTCTCTGCGGAAATATAGCGAGTTAAGTTGGTTGTGAAGCCAGCAATTCTGCGTTTGATAACCATAGGAACTAGAAGTACATCAGCAACGTATTCACTAGAAACAGCGTTCCAGGATTCCTGCATAATGTCATTCAATTCGGTTTCCGAGAAGGAAGTACCAGAAGATCTAGCTGAAATGTTTGTAGAGATAAGTCCGTTAAGACCGATCATTCCACGGGCAACTCCAGAAGCTCCAGAAGCAGCAACACCATTGATGGTGATGAACTCCATGTCAGCTTTTAGTCTCTTAAGTGCTTCTCTCTTTTGGAAAGCCAAATCATCTTCTCCAGTGATTGTGTCTACCAAGCGAGCAACACCAGTTACTTTTACGACTTTGTTTAGTCCAACTACGAAGTTAGCACTTCGAGTAGGGGTTGCCAAGTCGACAGCTGATGCGTCTGCACCTTCTGCGTAAGCGGTTACTGAGGTTGGTCTAGCGGTATTGTAAACACCCCACTCATGGTAGGTGTTAGTAGCTTTAGGACCAGTTCCCAAGTTAGTTGTTAAATAGTTATCAGTGTTTGGACTGATATCTTTGAGGATAGAAAGAAGATCCTCTCTTCGATCTGACATTTGATATGTCTGCATTCCCATTGCCATAGTCTTTAAATTATTTTATAATCCCGCCCTTTTCAGTCTTTCTCTGAATGCTTCCAGATCTCCCATTTGGGTTCTCTTTGACAGTTCATTATCGTCTGAATAAGTACGATTGTTTGCAGATCCCGTCCCTGCATTTATGTTTTGCTTAGCTTCGGTAGTTTTTTTAAACTCCTCTACCTTTTTCTCAACTTCGTCTACATTTGATTTACTAAATAGTTTTGCAACTGTTTCAGCAGCTTCCATGTAGTTTTCTTTTCCCTCCATCATTTGACCGATCAATTCATTCTTCACCCGCTTAAAAAAGTCAGGATCGAATTCTTTTGAACCGGGAACTAATTGAGGAAATTTAGAGTGAACAGTTTCTTCTTGCTTCTCTTTTGTTAGTCTTTCGGCTCTAGCCTTAGCTTGTAGAGCTTCTTGTCTAGCCTGAGCAGCTGCCTGTTGTGTTTCTCTTAATACTCTATTGAGTTGCGCCACATCGACTGTACCATCTTCATCAATTTGGTAATCCTGTGCTTGCGACACCGGTTCCTCATTAATGGGATGTAATTCGTCTAACACAGATTTAGTTGGGATGGTTTGTTTAGATGCTGCCAATTCGGCTGCAAGTTCCGCATTGTGCTGCTTTAGTTTTTCAAACTGTTCTCGGGTACGATCACTCATACCTTCGGTTTCATCTACTTCTTCTGCTGGTTTTTCTACTGTGGGCATAACAGTATCAAGTATCTCCTCTTGATTTATTTCTTGCCCGTTTTCGTTTGGGTTCATGTTAAGTGTGCGTATAGGCTTATTAATTGCTCTGACTACTGGAGTGAGCATCGCTCCCGCCTATGCGTTTACACTACTAAAACTATTTGGAGGTTTGCAATAATTTGGTTACACCCTGTCCCGTCCATCCCACGCTACACTTACGACATCTAACCTCATTGGCGGATACTACATACAATTCATGCATACATTTCTCAAACTTAATCTCTGTGGATTCTTTTACACCATCAAATGACTCTTCTGGAATAGGTGGGAGTTTCATATTGCAGATTTCTTAGGACTTAATCTTTTTTGAATAGTCTTGATTGTATTTTCCTGATCGGCTAAAAAGTTAATCAATTCAGAATAAACTGTAGCCTTAGCCCTGTACTGGAGGTACGCCCTGTAGAACTCCTTCTGGTTGGGGTAACTGAGCGGGTCCAGCCATTTGTTGTCCAAGCATTTCTGGAGGTAAGGAAGTAGGTACTCCCTGTAGTCCGGGTTGCTGTTGAGTGCCATTAAGTGCTGGGCCTGCTGGAGCTGCTTGTTCAATTCTCGAGAAGTATCGCTCTCCGTCGGTGTCTCCGAACCCTTCAATTGTTTTGACAAGTAACTCTTTAATGTTTGGTTTGTATCCTTCACCTTGTAAAAGCTGTAACACAGCCGGGTTGTTAGTTAATAATTGAATCGCCTGAGTCTGACCTTTCATCTGTTCGTCAGCAAATGTAGATGACATTGATTTTACATCAGCTATGTATGAGAATGTTCCATCAAGATCCTCTGGTACGATGGTTAGATTCGCTTCGTTGCCGTTTTCGTCTACTTCCATTTTGGGTTTGAGTTCGTAATTCTCAGGATTCTTCTCTTTGGGATTCTTGATTATAGGGAATTTAGGAACCTGACCGGATTCCATTAACATCTGAACTTGGGGATCGGTCATCTCACCACCTGAATTAGCCACAATATCAGCTACAGTACTCATAACGTCATCAGGAACTACCATCTCATCCATTCCGGCTTTCTTAAACGCTGCGTAAGCCTCTGATCCGATAATTCTAATAACATATTCTTTTTTAGTAGGATCTGAGAATAAGAATTGCTTGTTATTACTCACCCACATCATCATCATGTCTTTAATTGCTTCCGCCAAGTCGTTTTGATTAGATTGATCTCTTACGTTTTGCTGTTTTACAGTTGCCTTAACCTCTGTAGCGGTCTTGTCGGGTGAAAAAGGATCCATAGCACCAGTTCCTTGCGAAAGATCTCCCATGGCGTTGTTAAACTGACTAAGTAAAGCTCCAAACGTTGTTTGGAAGTACTGTAACGAATCAGTATTACCTCTAAATTCTGTAATTGCGTTAGGATTATTCACTACCCAAACCTCTTCTGATCCGTATTTAATTGTTTCTTGTCTGAATTGCCCCTCAACTCCAATTAAGGGAGGTCTCATGTGGAGAATCATCGTATCTAAATAAGCATTTACGACAGCCATAATACATCTCCATAAGGGAAGAACAGGCTCCACTTCACTCTCACCAATTGGATCGTCTTGTAGTTTGTAGTAATTTAACTGAACTACAGGGATTTTTCCGTGTTTATAAGGATTCTCGATGTCTCTTAGAATAACTTTATGTTTAGGAGCAAATGTAATCCATCTATCGGGTCTGTATTCAGTCACTATCTCAACTACAGGGAACTCACGATCCTGTCCCAATCGATCTTGTATTCCTTTAAGAGATTTAATCCTATCTTGGTATTCACTGTCTCTTCGATCTTGAGTCTGTCCCTTGCCGTCCTTAGCGTAACTTATGACTTTTTTAAGTTCTCCTAGTCCGGGATAGATTTTACCTGACATAGAAATATCGTTCTCAGTTTCTAGCTCTTCGATAGTTGACCACTTTCTGTGCTGGAACCATTTAGCGTCTTTAATATTCTTGCAATTAGGATCAATTCCACAATCCAACATGTTTAAAGGCGTAAATTCGTTTCCGTCAAATTCGACTTCTACTTTCTTACCCTCTACATATTCACAGTGTCTCCATAATGTTAAACCAAACATAGACCCCATCAAGCGTGTGTCCATGTCCATCTCTTTCCACTTAGACATCATCGAGCCTCCGTAGTTAGCACTTTCCCATTGGAAATCTAATATTGCGTTATTAATTTTAGCCTTCAAAACATCACCTCCCTCACGGGGAATCAGCCTGCCTCTTAGTTTTGAATTGATCAGTCTTGCATTCTTTTCTGTAAGAGAGGTGCGAATTATTGGAATAGAAACCCGAGAATCAAAAGGCCATTCATTGGGAAGTTTACCCCAATAAGCGTCTATTACGTCATTCCAGCCATTTTCTCTTGTTTGTCGAATATTGTTGTCCTCTTTCACCATTTCATAGTGATACAGAACTTCAGGTAATATCTCTTTCTTCATAAATTTGTTTTATCCTAAACGCTTAAACCTTTTCAATCAAAGATTCCATGATCCTTTTTCTCAATTTTCATTAAGTCCCAAAGAGTTTTGATTCTTTTTAATATAGCCTTATCTAAACACCTCTGACAGATCCTTCCAAACTCTCTAGTGAATACCGGGAACATAAACGACTGTATCGCATTAGGAAATTCCTCTCTGCATGCCTGACAGAACCATATATCGTTATTTGTTTGCAGAAGTCCTTTACTTCCCCCTCCCCACTTACTCCATCCGTACATTAGTTTTGTAGGACTTACATGATCGCTTATTGTGTATAGATATTCGTAATAAGTAATCGTAGGCAGTGAGTTCATTTTATAGACCAGTTTCTTTTGTTAATTGGTTGGTAAGCGGGTTGTGGTTTCATGTAGCTCATTGCGAAGTACCTTATGCAGTCCATAGCGTCATCGTCTCTTTTAAGTGGGACTTCCCTTATTCCTTCACTGGATTTATTTTCAACCCATCTGTATTTTTCAAACTCATCAGCTATCCAAGTTAAATTCTTGCTAAACATTAAAGTTGGTTTCCCTGTATCGTTTCTAACCTTCAACAACTCGGCCACCTTAACGATTCCATTCTTTACTGAGTCCGGGCCTTTTTCTACTGGATCAAATCTACATCCCATGCGACTTAATTGTTCAATGCTCATAGGTTGAGCAGAGTCAGCCACCGAATTACTAATTACTCTTCCAGCGTCTTTTATTAAAACCGCCTGAGCGATATCTTCTTCTGTTAATCCAGTTTGATACAGTCCATCAAAAGCGTATATCTCACTTCCAACAGAGTTAATAGCAAAGTAAATCAAAGCAGTCTTGTGAGCGAACCCAAAGTCCAAAGCTCTAGTAAAGGTATAATTCATTCTTAAATCTGGAGTATCAATCATGTGTATGTCTCGGTTAAATCCTTTGTAAATCAATCCACTCATCTTTCGGAACTCTCCCATTATTTCTTGTTGAAAAGAATCTTCATCCATCTCACGCTTCATAGTCTCTATTTCTTCTCGGTCTAAAAATGGATTGTCATAACTTGTAAAGTGAAAATACTTCCAATTATTATCCTGAGTCTCTGCAAGGGTCTTAAAATGGTTGAACCCATTGGGAGTTGATATGAACCACACGGAGGCCTTGGAGTCAATTAAAGTAGGTCGTATAACCTTCCATGTATCTTCCCAGTGATCAAAGAACGCAGTTTCATCAAAAATACACAAATCAATCTTTACACCTCTTAAAGAATCCGGTGAGTCTCCACCTTTTAACATAATCCTAGACCCGTTAAGAAGTTCAAACATTAATTCTGTTTCGTTACTTTTACTTACCGCCTCGGGAGGGATTAGTTCTTTAAGCATGGACCACATAATGGCTTTGGATTGCTTATAGGTGGGAGATATATACCAAACATCTACTTTCTCGTTTTTAGTCGCAAACTCTAACATCTCAACTGAGACTAAATATGATTTACCGGCTCTTCGTCCGCAGTTAATTACCTTGTACCTTGTTTTGTCCCTGCGCACTTGAGTCTGCCATGGGCTTAAATTGATTACTTTCATTTACTTGAATAAGTGAGGTTAGTTTTTCCCCTTTGGTTGTAAAATCCTTTTTTTCGATTAGATATCCCTTTAGTTTGTAAGCAGTATCTAAGTATTTATGTCTTACGCTAAAATCCTTAACCTCTTTATCTGGCTCGCTAAAAGATGATTTAATTGTTGTTGCGTTAAGTCCCTCTACTTGCACCTTCATCAAAAGTTCATCTGGTAAGTATTCTCTCAACATGTCATTCCAACCAATTGAATCAGTTAATAACTTTGGATTCTTTGCGGTATTTGGGCTATATCCAGCTTCTCTCATTGATTTACTAACATTTCCATGGTTTTCCAATACTCTCTCAAGCGCTTTCTTTTGCTTGATTGTTGGTTGCTTTTTCACAACTCTATTTTAACAGATACCAAGCAAGAGCAAAAACTATTACTAATACAATCTCAATTAAAGGGAAGTCTCCTTCGTATTTATCTCTTTTGTAATCCTCTCCTAAGTATTTATCTATTCTGGTGCTCATATCTAATTTAACTAATTTTAAACCTTTTGGTAGTTTTGATTTTGGTATTGTTTCTCCTTTGCTGTTTAATGCGGTTACGATGTATCTATTCTTCCCCGACTTGGTTCCTCCACTGTTTAAGTTTTTCATTTATAAAGTATTTTTATAATCGTCTGCATCAATCTCTTTCCAGTCTCCGCCAACAATTTCCTCGACACCTCCGTTATATGGTTCTGGTGTATAGATTAAATCGTGGTAATTATCTGGATCAATGTCTTTTATTTGGTAAGTAATATGTCTTAAAAGAAATTGCCTTAGAGCTTCCATGGTGTGTGCTTCCCCAGAATAAAAAGTTTCGTTCTGACCTATCCACAGGTGTTCTTTGCATTTCATACAAACTATATGCATTGATCGGCTCATTGTATATATCTTAAAGCTTCTTGGCTTCTAATTCTCTAATTTTTCTAGTAAATTCAATACCTCTCTTAGTTGAATCAGCAACAGATTGAAGCTCAAAGGCCACCAGTTCGTCTAAGGCTCTCATGTCTTTGCGTTTTACTTCTCGATCAAAATAGCCCATGTCAAACAAGCTATCTATTAAATCTACCGCTCTAACCATGTAATATTTTTTTATTTCTTCTTTCATTGAATATATTGTAAAGCTTCTTCTCTGTTTCTTGCGAAGCCGTTGTTAATTAATAGCATTGATTATGTTTATCTTATTGACCTGTTTTTTAACCATTCGTCTAGTTGGCCCCTGATTATTCTTATTGTTTTGTGTCCAAGTTTAATATGAGGCAAGGGGTTAACCTTACTTTCCATATATCTTTTTATGGTAATTCTGTGAACTCCTAATATTTTGGCTACCTCATCTGGTAGAAGAACTTGGTTTGATTGATCCATGTGTACATAATACATCAAAACTTACTTATAATCAAGTAATGATTGGTATTGACAAGTATTTAAAAAGGGGTTAGTATCATATTATGCTACATTCAAAATCTTCAAAGAAAGTATTTATTAAACCAGTCATTCCCCCAAAGGATGTAGCAATTTTTCGGGATCAACGAGTGGCTGGTTTAATGAATATTGAAGACTGGAAATCGGTAGGTGAGATATTACAAATCTATAAACTGCCCTATGAAAGAAAATAATGGGTGGGTTAAGTTTCACAGAAAAATAACTGATTGGGGGTGGTATGACGACGCAAACACGTTTAGACTTTTTTTTCACTTAATAGTTACAGCTAATCACGACAATAGAGTTTGGATGGGGACGGAAGTCAATAGGGGGTCACTCGTTACTTCATATCCACATTTAGCAGAAAAACTAAAGCTAACAGTCCAAAATATAAGAACTTCGATTTTTAAGCTAAAATCAACAGGCGAAATAACAGTCAAAACTACTAATAAATTCAGCGTAGTATCAATAAATAACTATGATGCATATCAGGAAATCAACAGTCAAACTAACAAACGACTAACAGTCAACCAACAGGCCACTAACACCAAACAAGAATATAAGAACATAAGAAGTAAAGAAGATATTAATATAAATATTAATACGCCAAAGGCGGGAGATGGTTTTATTAATAGAATTTTAGAAACTTTTAGAGAAAAAGTTGGACACAACCCCACAGACCCAAAACCACGCTATGAGGCATACAACCTAGTCAGGCGCATTAAGAAGCTAATAAAGGAAGTTGGTAAGCCAGACACCGAGGAACAAACAAACCGAGTCATAGACAAATACTTTGAGTGGCTAGACAAACAAGACTGGTTTGTTAATGTCCAAAACATGAGCGTAGTCAGGCGTAAGTTTGAAATTTATCAACAAAATGTTATTAATCACTTAAAACCAAATGTACAAGAAAACTGAGGTAGATTATTCTAAAAAAATAGAGGAATTAGAGAAAGACTCGTGGGTATTGCTTAATAAAAAATACAAGAGGATGAATGCTATAGATTATCAGAACTTAATAGCGGATTGGAATATTTACTACAAAATAGTCAGAGAGGATTCACCAATGTATCCCTTGTATAAAGATTCTTATAAAGCTATGTTTGTTGATATGGACATGGCAAGGGTCAAGTCGAATGCTGTAATAGCCAAGGAGTGGCTTGTGAATGGCAAAATGATTAATTCACCATCAGAAGAAGATCCAAGAGTTGTAGAGAACAAATCAACAGTCAAAACTTACTACAACATTAAAAATGTTAAATCAACTAACAATTACGAAATATAATGAAAACATATATTGTTAAATGCCCAAAACACGGAGCGGAAATATTATCAGCAAAAGACGAAGTAGACGCTAGACTCGAGGTTTTAAGATGGATAGGGTGCAACATAGGTTCTGTTTCTGCAATAGAAAATATGGTTGAGTTTAATTATAAATCTAAAAAAGACCAGCTTTTATTAAAAGCGTGGAAGGGTGATAAAATACCCGTAGTCTAACTTGGCTGTTAAATTTCATGACTCACCTTTCGGGGTGAGTTTTTGATTAATCTTGTCTATTGACATGACACCAACTTATGGTATACTGAACTTAGTTATTAAACAGCCAAATATATGACTAAAAGCGAAAGCATCGTCAAAATCTCCCAAAGCCTTCTAAAGGCACAAAAAAACATTAAGTCTGTTACCAAAGAGGCTTCAAATCCATTTTTTAAGTCTAAGTACGCAGATCTAGCCTCAGTTATCAACGCTTGTAAGGAAGAATTGAACTCCGAGGGAATCACAGTTCTTCAGCCAGTAGACGGAATGAACGTCGAGACCTTACTTCTACACGAATCAGGTGAGTTTATATCCGCCCTTACACCCATTGTTTGTAAGTCTGCTAACAACCCTCAAGATCTAGGAAGTGCCATTACATACGCCCGAAGATATGGACTTCAATCAATGGTCTTTTTACCAGCCGTTGATGATGATGGAGAGAGAGCTACAGACCATAGCTCAACCCCTCAGAATACCCCTAAAATCGGAACTGAGCAGACAAATGGTGAAGTATGCCCTAAGTGTAAATCCAAGTTAGTTTTTAACTCTACAGCAAGCGGAAAGAATTTATGGAGATGCAGTGCTTCACACTGGGACGCAACTCTAAAAAAGAACACTGGATGTGATTTTGTTCAATGGATAAACGGAGATACTAAGGAGCCTTTTATTAACTAATATGAAAACCTACCGAGAATTAATCATCCGATTTCGACCCGTGTTCCCTTTTATTAAAATCCAATTACATTGGGTACTAGATTTAAAATGAACGAACAATCAATGCAAGAATATACCGACAGATTATCAGAAATGTCCTTAGAAGAACTAAGAATGGAAGCCCAACTATGGAGTCCAAAAGACAAAGTAATAAAAAGACTTATTCTTAAACACTTAGTTAGTAATTTTAAACAGGAAATTAGCATGAGGACTATTAAAATCGACGATCAAAAGATACAAAGCCAAATGATTAGAGATTTAAACGGAAGATATTTATTTATTAATACAAGTTTATGAAAATAACAAAAGACAAATGGGTTTGGATGCCACACGCAGGACACTTTATTTGTTCTGATAAATGCCAGTTCCACTTAAATACTAGAGTTGGGAAATACATAATCTCAACAGTTGGAGAATATTTACCAGATAGTCAAGTAAGAGAAATATTAGCGGAGTGTCGAGGAATTAAACTTGATGGAAAAGGAGACGCTCGAGAGTACGACTGGAAAAAGAAAGCTGGATGGGAAGAACTTGGATACAACAGAACCTACGAAACAATGGTATTTAAGTCAAAAAATTCAAATCACAAATGCTGCCCCTGGGAGATAAAAAGCGGAGCTGAAATAGACATGGATGGTTACAAAGACGCAGACTCGGCCTACAAAGGACATTTGGAATTATGTAACAAATATTCAAACCAATGAAAAGACAGTTTGTAACAAGAAAAAAGTTCTACGATATTAGGAGAGACGCAAAAAATTGGAAGTCCGTAGACTATATAGAGACAAAATACAACATATCCAAGACAACCATTTTAAGAGTCTATAACGCCCACAACTTCCGTGAGTATAAAGAAATGGGCAAAACTTACGGCAAAGGGGTAAAGGTCTTAAGACTTAGATATATGTTTATTTTATTTATTATCGCCATTATGGCTATGTTTATTAATTTATTAACCAAATGAAAAAACAAACAGATCGCTTGAGAATGTGGGTGGCAGTATTATCACTATTTACGGCTTTTGCCTTCTGGGCATTTAGCTACCAAATTTATCAATTATTCACACTCTTAAAATGAAAAAAGCAGGAAACAGTTTCATGAAGGCAGTTAAAAGAGGTTTCGCATATTGGATCGACCTAATGGCCTTCTCAATATTCATATACGGAATCATCTTGGGAGTATTGTTAGTATCAGCAATTATTTCTACACTATGAAAAGACCAATTATGTTTATTTTGGTAGTTGGAGTTTTACTTGGGCTATTAGCAAGATCTGGATCCAAAGGTGTTGAGGTTGTAGACAAGCAAGTATCAATAGAAGAAGAGTATATGACCGGATGTTCTCCAACCGGAAACAACACGGCTTATTGTGCTTGTACTTATGATTATCTTGTTAGCGTGTACGGGAAAAATGGTTTGATGGAAATTGCTTTTGAATACTACAGAACTGAAGATTTTAGTAAAGAAATGGAAAACGCTGTTATTTATTGCGCAGATAAACTCTGATGAGAACTACACTTAGACTCCCAAAGGCCTTAGAAAGTAAGTTTAAATCCAAGAGTGATGACTTGGTTGTAAACACTATCCTAGTGTCTTTGGTTAGTCTCTGGGTGGCTGGTAAGGTAGATATTTCCGAGGAATACAAGAAGGAAGTTAAAAAGACCAAAGAGGCCCAAAGAAGTAGAGCTTTAGCCTTGCATTTGGGACTTGACACCAAGTCAAACAGGTAGTATATTGAATATAGAGCCTAACTCTAATAGCACTTTTAAGACTGGACACAAAGCCTGAGATAGCCGAAAGTAGTTCGGCATCTCGGAAGCTTACTTAGGAAATTCTGTGAATCGCTTAATAAAGATTTGCACTGAGGAAGATCGTGAGTAAGCCTTCGAGATTAATAATTAAACAGCCAAATGAAAAGACAATATTTAAAACAGAATTTTAGATTCTGGTCAGTTAAAAAAATAAACAAGTATTCAGAGAAAATCTGGTACTCAGTGATTATTTTAATGACTCTAACAGTACTCTGGGCATTAGCCAGAAACTATACCGATAACTTACCCAAAGCCGATCCTAGAGTGTCTATGATTCCCCAAGTACAGGCCAGTGAAGTTGAGTTAAGAAAAGAAGATACTAAGGCTTGGAAGATGTACCAAAGAATCCGCTGGGTTGAATCCAACAACGGAACCAAGGGTTTAGCTGTAACTTGCAAAAATAAGGGAATGATTAATGAGACAGGATACAGAGCCTTGCAAGGATTCTGTTTTAAGTCTGATTGGGATCAAGAACTCACCATAATGCAGTATATAGAGAAAAGATTGAATGCTGGCTGGACACAAAACGAAGTCTACTGCTTCTTTAACACTGGAAAGAAATTATTAAGCTGTGCGTATTCAAACGGAGACCTAGCAAATGCCAACTAACACCTGCTCCCACTGCAAAAAAACAAAAGATATGTCTGAGTTTGTAACCTCAAGACGATCACCAAAAGGAAAAATAAATACTTGTTTGGAATGTAACCGAGAGTACAGCAGAAGATGGTACAAAAATACTAGAAAAGGAATGGAAGATAAAAGATTCAAACCACGAGACATCCCACTAGAAGAGAGAGTCAACATCTTACTAACCAGTGGAGTATGTCTAAGTGAAGAAGAAGCATTAAAATTTATTAAGAATATATGAAAACAAAAGAGATAATAATGTTTGTTTGGGGATTCTGTACCGCCCTTATATTATCAGCAATATTAGTTGAACTATGAAAACAAAAGAGATAGACGAACTAATTAATAAGGAGTTTCCAGACGAAGATGCTGAATTTTGTGGATGTTACGAGGGAGACTTACACAACAAATGGCCTGAAGGAAAAAAGAAACTAATCAACTTTGCCTCCACCCTCCGCCAGTCAGTCCTTGAGGAAGTAAGAGAGAATATGCCGAAAAAGCTAGAAGAGAAGCTGTGTGAATGTGATTTGGACTATGGACATGGTGGTTGTGGTTGCAAGGTAAGGGATTTCAACGACTGCCTAGACCAAGTTACATCCTTAATTAATAATTTGATAGAGGAGAAGGAGTATGGAAAATAAAACGTGGAAAGCAAAGTTAGTTGATTGGAAGTGTGAAGTAGGGCAAGTGCCAGAGAATACCTGCCCAAACATTGACAAAGCCCTGAAAGAAATAGACGACTGGAGGAAACAAACCATTTACCTCAAAAGAGCTTATCGTAACCTTGACGAAGCCAAAGACCTCTTGGATGAGCTACCAGACATAGACTTTGCCGATACGCCTAGTATTTTGGAGGAAATGAGAAAAGATAACAGCCAACTAAGGGAGCTAGGGAAGTTCTGGTATGAGAAGTGTCAAGAATTAGTAGAGGAATTATCAATGAAAGAAAACCTATGACTAAACCACAGAAAATAGAAGGAGGAATGGAGGAACGGATTGAATTATTGGTAAGGAAATATCTCTATGTTGACCCGATGACACTGAGACAATGGGAGGATACCGCTAAAATGTGGGGTGATACTTGTACTGTTTGTGGAAAACCAATGATACCAAACAAGTATGCCGATGAGTTTGAGAAGAAAATACTTAAACTGTTCTCCACCGAAATAGAAAAGGCAAAGGCAGAAGCAACAGAAGATGTTTTAAGAATGGTAGGGGACATACTACCCTACTCAGTAGGATTTACAGGCAGGTTCTACGCTCTAAAAGACGAACTATTAAATAGTAAAAGTAAATGAAACAGAAAATAGAAGGAGGGAAGAAGCAATGAAAGAAGTCTGGCTGGGAGATTGTTTGGAGTTGATGAAGAATATCCCCGATGGGAGTATTGACGCTGTAATTACTGACCCACCTTATGGCACTACGGCTTGTAAGTGGGATACAGTTATTCCTTTTGAGCCAATGTGGGAGCAGTTAAAACGAGTGATTAAACCTAACGGAGCAATAGTCTTGTTCGGAAGCCAGCCTTTTACTTCGGCTCTGGTAATGAGCAACCCTAAGATGTTTAAGTATGAGTGGGTATGGAATAAGAAGATACCGAGCGGTATGTCGTTTGCTAAAAGCCAACCAATGAGGCAGACGGAGTGTATTTCGGTATTTTGTGAGGGTAAGACAATCTACAACCCACAAATGATTAAAAGAGATAAACCAATAAAAGGTGGTGGTATGACTCCGAGTGATAGTGCTATGACAAATGGTTACAAGGCACTTAAAAAAACCTACGAATATAAAAATCCAACTACTTTAATTTCCTTTGACAAAATCCGTAAAAACTCACTCCACCCTACCCAAAAACCAGTAGCCCTTATGGAATACCTAATCAAAACCTACACCAACGAGGGAGAAACAGTCCTAGACTTTACGGCAGGAAGTGGAACAACGGGAGTAGCCTGCCAAAACCTTAACCGAAACTTTATTCTAATTGAAAAAGAACCTAATTATGTAGAAATTATTAAAAACAGACTAGCCCTATGAAACAGAAAATAGAAGGAGGGAAGAAGAAACTACCATCAGCAAGTGATTTACATATGTTTTTGTTGATGACAGTAGCTGGTTTGACTATGAACCCAAATACGACCATGAAAAACTTAGGAGAGGAATTAGCAAAGATGTATCAAGAAAGATTTAAACAAGAACTATGAAACAGAAAATAGAAGGAGGGTGGACAGTACTTGATGAAGAATTTGACGACAAGTTCCACTCAAAGATTGAGCATGGTGGTAAATGTGAGTGTGAAAACATTAAGAAGTTTATTCGCTTCCAAATAGAAAAGTCAAAGGCATCAGAACGCCAGAGGTGTGTGGGGGAGACAGAAAAAGTAATTTGGGACAAATTACCACAACCAATGGCTTCAATCGTAGTCGGGATAATAAGAGATTCCCAATCCATACACAATTGATACTTGTTTTAATACACAAATAGTATATAATATCCTTATGACTATTAGAGAACTGATAAAACAAACGAGAAAAGAGCAGGGATTAAGTCAATTACAATTTGCTAAATATTTTAAGACTACAGCCAATACTGTAAGCCGTTGGGAGAGTGGTAAATACGAAGTTCCTAATAGGGTTTTAGAGGTAATTTTAAGTGAAAATGCCATTGAGGTTATCTGTAGTAAATGTATGGGAACTGGAATGTTTAAAAAATACAACTATTTAGGAACAAAAAATGAAAACAATTAAAATAACTCAGGGATTAGAAACTATTGTTGACGATGATGATTACGAGGAACTGTCAAAACATAAGTGGTGCATACTCGGGAAAGACGAAACATACGTATGTAGAATGGAATCTACTAATGGGAAACGCTACAAGGTTCTGCTCCATAGAGCTATCATGAAAGCTCCCAAAGGCTTACAAGTAGACCACATCAATAGAAATGTCCTAGATAACAGAAAATGCAATTTAAGATTGTGTAGCTATTCTGGTAATTCCAGTAATCGGGGAATAATGCCTAGAAACAAATCAGGATACATAGGTGTTTCCTTAATTAAACTTAAAACCCCAAAATGGCAATCATGTGTTCGTTACAATAAAAAGAATTACTATTTAGGTCTTTTTAAATCAAAGGAAGAAGCTGCTAAGGCTCGTGACAAAAAAGTCCTTGAGCTTCACGGAGAATTTGCCTCTCTTAACTTTATTAACGTCAAACATGATTTAGAACAAATGAAATGAGAATAATAATCGGGCTACTTTTTGGTTTAATCGGAATATTACTTTTTTCTAGAGCAGAAAAGGTGTTACATAACGGGTTAGAAGTGATGGGAGGAGTTATTTTCTTTTCTTTAGCAGTTATGTGTCTTTTAACCAACTTATCAATTTAGAACAACTGAAATGAATATAAGTTCTGACGAGAACTATATCTTTCACGAAGGGTTTAAACATGTTGAGGGTGTTCCTTGTGAAATATGTAAAAAGATTGATTTTGATGTAAAAAATAATCCCAGACCATTTTACTCTTATATCAATATTAAAACCCCCAAAATAGACATTAAAACCTCCAAAGAGAAATTAAACGAACTCTACTTAAATGAGTGGATAGATGAACCATTATGAAAGACCCACTTTTACCCATAGCCATTCTTTATGCAATATTCTTCTGGGGATTATGGTTATATGTTTCTACACATTCACTGTATGGAATCTAGGCACTGTAACAAGTGTGGGTTTGTAGGACACGTTATTTATTTTGTAACAGGAAAAGACCATAAGGGAGGATACAGACCAACCTGCAAATCCTGTTGGAATAAAAGACTCAGAGAGAAGCGTGGTATGCCACCTGCACCTTGGACTCCAAGATTTGGGATTAAGAATAAGATTAAGATTAAGATAGATGAGACCCCTGTTAAGATTAAGAAATTAAAAGGGTTAAAGATTACCACTGCAGGCCTTGATATACTAATTCAAAACGGCTATGCAAGGAATCGTGAAGAAGCAAAACGTTATTTGGGATGTTAAAATATTATTGGTAACAGTTGGAGGGTGCCAAGCATACGCACCAGGACATCTTTTAAAAGATAAAGGTAATTACTTTAAAAGTTAAGAGGTGATTCCTAACAAAACCATCGCTGGAAAGTGAAAGTCCTAATTAGACTGACGCTCTCCAACTGTTACTACAAATCAGTTTGTAAGAAAAACTTACTAACTTAAAATTAAGTATGTCGGTTTTCCCGACTTACTGTTAATACTTTGTTAGTTGATAGAGAATGATAAAATAAGCCATGGCGAAATCACACGAGGGTACCGCACAGTGGGTAGCAAAAAAGAATGAATCTAGGCAGCGTATGGCAGAATTGAGAGACTGGACTGATGACGAATTACTTAAATACTCCGAGAAACTATTTGACGAGATGGAAAGAGTGATGAGAGTTTTAACTGAAAGGAATATAGACATTTGTGTAGACGCTACGTTAATTGAAAAAACTGCCCATGTTAAGAAGCTGCCCTGAGTATATGAAAGAAGAAGACAAGGAAGACATTGTTGTTTTTGTTATTCTAATCTTAATAATAGCAGCCCTTTTCTACGCCTTGTGAAATCAGTTTTAACTAAACACAAAGAAAAAGCCCAAAAAGTATTTAATGAGTGGGTAAGACTAAAAAGCTGTCTAGAAACTACAGGATCACCATTTGCAGCTATTTGCTTTACATGTGGAAAGGAAACAGAAAACATGAACGGGAAACTACACGCTGGTCACTGGATAAAAGATTCAAAAAACGGAAACTCAACATCGTTTGATATTAGAAACGTAAACCCACAATGCTTGCGGTGTAATCACATTCTAGGAGGCAACGACACTGTTTATACGCTTAACATGATTAAGAAGTACGGACAAGACGAAGTAGAGGCATTACACGCCCTTAAACTAACATCTAAAAAGTGGACTATTGATGAACTAGACGAGATATATATTACTTACAAAGAAAAAATTAAAAATATTTATGGGTAGACACGCTTCAGCTGAGATTACTCCCGAACTAATAGCCAGTGTTATTCGTTGCTATACTGAGAAACACATGTCAATTGACGTGATTGGGAAATTAGTATGTCCCCGAAAGATAGCTCAAGAAATTATAGTATCAGCAGGGATTCCTCTTAAAACACGTGGTCAAGGTATGAGAGATGATACCAGGTTCGAATACAGAGTTCCACATTCTAGTCACGCAAAGAAGATGGGCTGATGGTCATTAAACAATTATCTTTTACTCTAATAGCAAATAAGTGAGATTCTATATCATTACCATATTGTGAGACTCTAATTGGATCGGTGAATCCAACTATCCAGTATTCATCTCCGTGTTTATCAGTTACCAGCTGGATTCTTTCGTCATCATCCGTAAAAAAGTGGGCGTTAGCTTGAAACTCTTTCTCCTCACGATTAAATCTTTCACTTCCCCAGTGAACTATCCCCATGTAGTCGGTGTATTGCTCCATTAACAATCGTAATCGGGTAAATCATCAAAGTCAGCGTCTGGAAAGTCGTTTACATTAAAGATTAAATAAGCAGAACCTTTTTCACAAAGTACTTTCTTAGCCAGTCCTAAAGCTATCAGTTCGGTTGCTAGGTCTCCTAGAGCTAGAGGGACTAATTCCCATCTTAGGGCCACTTCATCGTCATTTAGAAAACCTATATCAATACTGCCTTCGTGGGTATCTTTACTTATTCCGATGTTGATTTTTTCGCTCATTTCCCTGAAATATACTTTTTCAAAAGGTCAATGGCAACATTTAGGGCATACATGTATAAAAGATTAAGAGAGTCTTTAAAAGAAACACCCTGTTGAATGGCGGTAAGCCAGACTAGAGCAAACGGAGCTAAGAATACCAAAGAGTTTTTCAACCAATTGGATACATCTGTGTTGTTAAGCGTAAATCTTTTGCTTTTCATTTGTAGTAAAACTTGATAATAATATTGCCGATATTTATAGTCCTGAAACTACCATCTTTTTTCTTAAGGTTCACTATCACCTGATTAAGGTCATCTACCTTTTTAAGGGCATTAGAAAGGCTTAGTTCCAGCGATTTATTGCTTGATTGAAATGACGCAAGTGTGGATAGATAACTAGATACATTACTAACCATCGTGTTCTCATCACTTTCAATAGAAATTGTGATCCCCACCTTTTGAAATTCAAAAAGAATTGCTTTAAGTTTTCTTTCGAGAACGTCTGCTTTATCTGACCAAGAATGTTCAGTGTCTTGAATTTGTTTAATAACTTCTTCAAGAGCTTTAATCTTTTCTTCAAGAATTGTTTTGTCGTTTGCATAAGATTGAGCTGAGGCGGTTGATTTCGCATCTAGCTCGTTAATTATTTTGCTATGTTCATCAATTGAGATATATTTCCCTTCCATGATTTCTACCATCTTGTCTACGCAAACCTTCATAGAATCGGAATTGTTTAAATCATAGCCTCGGTAAATTACTGTTTCTTCTGAGGTTTGATTAAAAACCTTTGGTCTTAATACTCCTAGCATGTTTGTATAATTTCTCTCATTTATGGAGGCGTGAGTTCCAAGAGGATTGTTTTGCTCAAATCTTCTAAATTTAGAGGTTGTCCCGCCTCCTAGACAGATAGCTATGTGCCCAGCCACTCCTCCCTTAAATACACAAATATCCCCATCTTGAGGAATAAAGTCTGGAGTATTAGGAATTAAATTAAAATATTTATAGGTAAGGTCTGTAGGTTTGGTATAAGCCTCGTAAGCATACAAGTGTTGAATGGTGGCTTTTGGATAACCTAGACAAAAAACCCACAAATAAGCAAGGTCCATGCATTGATACTCGTTTGAGCTGTCGGAAACTTCAACAAACTGTCCATTTAGGTTAGATACAAACTGATTAAAAATATCAGTAATCATTGGTTATATCTTATCACTGTCTAATTTTTAGTATAGTTTCTATCGTATTTATTCTCAAAGAAATCCTACCCATTTCAGATCTTGTTTCTGTATATTTTCCGGTCATAGCTTCGGTACTGGAAATTAAAGTATCAAGTTTTTGCTCTACCAAAGCCAAGCGTCTATCCAGTGTTGCAAAAGTTAAAGCAATAGAAACAGCAGAGGCTATTAAAGGCATCCAGTTTTGAATGCCAGACCAAGTTATTTGATCTTTGACGCTATTGACCATGATTTTTTAAAGTTAGGCTTTGGACGCTTAACCTTTTTAATTGATATTATCTTATTTGACTTATTCTTTAGTTTCATATATTTCTCATGAGTTTAATTTTTCTTCTATTCTTGATATTCCTTGTAAACATTTATCGTTAGCTACTTCAAATTTATACATACCATAATAAAAAGCCAGTGTCATGACTAAAATCCAAAATGTATTCCAGAATAGAGTTTTCATGTATTCCTATATTATTTTTTATAACTTATGGTTTTCAACTTAAGTGTTTTTGGTTTTTTCAGTTTGGCGAGTTTGACAGTCTTAGCTTTAGGGATTTTAAAGGCCTTTAGTTTAATTTGTTTAACCTTAGGCATGGATATCTTTTTAAGAGTTATTTTCTTTACTGCTATTTTTTTAGGCTTTTTAACACTAGCTTTTTTTGCTGACTTACTCTGGCTTATTAGTTTTCCTAGCAAATCTTCAGCTTCTACAGCAGTTATTTGTCCCTCGTCCTGAAGTTTTGATATAGCTGTTTTTTGTGAAGTAATTTTAGAATAATATTGAGAAAGTTTAAGTTTATCTAGTTCTTTTTGCCCTGTTAATTCTGGTTTAACAATTGGATTCAAATTGACTTCTTTATAGTTTCCGGTATCGTCTACATAAGAATATTTTTTACCTGTTTGAGCTTGAGTTTGAGGTGCGCTTATTGAAGGTGTTATTTCTCCTGCGTTTAGAT